>TARA_R110002050_G_scaffold249661_4_pt1 | contig 61466 bp, 49 predicted proteins | sample TARA_R110002050 | Tara Oceans TARA_R110002050 (sample SAMEA4396988) | marine metagenome | biome: Polar Biome; feature: [DCM] deep chlorophyll maximum layer (ENVO:01000326); material: water (ENVO:00002006), including particulate matter (ENVO:01000060) such as... | depth 25 m
ATTTAGATAGAATCATATCTTTAAAGGGGATTACAATATCATAACCCTTGCTTTGAAAATAATGGGCAGGATTCGTTGGGGTAGCGACCAGAATAAAATCTCCACCCCAGGCACCAAGACTTTTCATACTTCCTTGAAAATCATTAAATAAAAGTTCTTTTACGGGCTTTTGTTTAATCACTTTTGAAATAATTTGTTCATGTGTAGTTATGAGTTTTTCAAAACCTACTAATGTTTCACAAGTTATTATTTTATTAGTGATGTCACTGATGTCTTGAATCACTGAGTATTTGTTTTCTTTATTAGATTTGTAATGAGCAATACCGTCGCTACTATTTTGTTTTTTGTTTAAATAAACAAAATATAAATGCTCTTTAAAAGGCGGGTTAAAAACTGTTTTTTTCACAACGGGTGTCTTGTTCTGAATTTGATAACTTATTGGATAGTTATGTTGTGCGCAAGCTATATCATACCCACTGCCACCAAAGGTCATATCAAGTAATTTAAACGCATCAACTTTGGCCCATTGCGCTATATTGTTTATTAAAGTTGAAGACGTTCCTAGCCCCCAGTTTTTAGGGAAGTCCAATTGTGAAGTAAGTTTATATCCAGAATTTGTAGTTAAAAATAAAGGGTTGAGTTTTTTTGCAGCTTTTAAAATCTGTAGAAGTCTATCTGAAAGGTCATTGTTAGATGTTTTTGAAATAACCTGCTGGCCCATAAAAAATTCATCTTCAAACCATACAGAACCTTTTTCGTTTAAACTCTTCCAAATTAATTTAGGCTCAAGGATTGATTCAACAACTAAAGACTGCCCAAACTTAGTGGGTATTGCCAATGACAAAGCGCCATCAAGAACAACATATTCTCCTGTAAGCAATAATTTTCCGTTGCTGTAAAATGTTTTTACCATTAATTTTTAACCCTTAAATTCTTTATGGCATCAACTACTGCATTGTGTGAAACGGTATGTGATTTAAAATATTCAATAATGCTGGCTTTTTCAAAATCATTAGCTTGAAATTGATTTAAGATATTCATTAAATGCATTTTCATATGGCCCTTTTGTATTCCGGTTGTTGTTAAAGATTTTAAGGCTGCAAAATTTTGAGCTAATCCTGCAACTGCAACAATTTGCATCAGTTCTTTTGCTGATGGATTGTGCAGTAATTCCAATGATAATTTCACTAAAGGATGTAAGCCGGTAAGCCCACCAACGGTGCCAAGCGCTAATGGAATTTCCATCCAGAAATAAAACATGCCATTTTCAATTTTAGCATGTGTTAAACTGCTGTATTTCCCATTTCTGGAAGCATAGGCATGAATACCGGCTTCAACAGCTCTAAAATCATTTCCGGTAGCTAAAACAACCGCGTCAATACCATTCATGATGCCTTTATTATGAGTAACAGCCCGGTAAGGTTCAACTTCGGCAATAGCAACCGCCCGGACAAATTTAGACGCAAATTCTTCAGCAGAAATATTTTTATCTTCGTTTAAATCTTCAATGCTACAACTCACTTCGGCACGTACTAAACAATTAGGAACATAGTTTGATAAAATACTCATCACTATTTGAATATCTTTTTCTTCCGATGAAAATTCTTTAAATACCAAAGCATCTGTTTTAAATGTTTTGGCAAGCTGTTCTAGGCAAGAATTTATAAAATTGGCACCCATGGCGTCCAGGGTTTCAAACGAAACATGAAGCTGATAATAGCCATCTATATCGTTCGTTTTATTTCGCAATTCAATATCTAGGATACCGCCACCACGTTGTTCCATGTTTTTGGTTATTGGCTTAACATCTTTAAGAAGTTGCGGTTTTATATGATCAAAATAGGATTTCATAGTATCTGGATTTCCAAAATACATAAAATGTACTTGACCAATTTTAGTGGTAGAAATTACCTGAGTTTTAAACCCACCTCTGTCTTGCCAAAATTTAGCCGCTTTACTGGCCGCTGCAACAACGGAGCTTTCTTCAATGGCCATTGGGATGGCATAAAGTGTTCCATTAATTAAAAAATTGGGTGCTACACCAAGAGGTAAATAATAGTTAGAAATGGTGTTTTCTATAAACTCATCATGAAGTTGTTGAATTTTTTCATCAATATGCCAATACTGTTCTAAAATACGTTTTGCTTCTTGATTATTCGCAAAGTATGTCTTAACAATCCAGTCAATTTTTTTGGATTTTGATAATTTAGAAAAGCCGGAAATTGATTTACTCATTACATGATTATTTTAAAGGACAAAGATACTATAACTTGTTTTTAAAAACACAAAGGTTTTAATGTTGAAAATAAATTGTATTTATGTACTAATAATAGGTGGTTTTTGCATATTTTTTAGTAAACTTGAAAAATTTTATTGATAAGGCAATAATTAAATAAAAAAGGTAAGATTAAAATAATTTTAGACAAATTAATAAGCTAATATTTAACCATAAACTAACAGTTTAGTTTATTAGTGAAAATAATTGTAAAACAAATCAAATAAATTTATGACAGCAACAGCATTAAAACCACATCAAAAAGAGCTTTTCGGCCAACCTAAAGGATTGTATATTCTGTTTTTTACTGAAATGTGGGAGCGTTTTTCATATTATGGTATGCGTGCCATATTAGTTTTATATTTAGTTCACGCCACTTCAGAGTCAAATGCGGGATTAGGATGGTCAACTGGCGAAGCTTTAGCATTATATGGTTGGTATACGATGTTGGTTTATGTTGCTTCCATTCCTGGAGGTTGGATTGCGGACAAATTCTTAGGGCAAAAAAAATCTGTACTTTATGGAGGCATACTTTTGGTTGCTGGCCACAGTATTTTAGCCATTGAACAAATGTGGGCATTTTATTCTGGTTTAGGTTTAATTATTGCCGGGGTTGGTCTATTAAAGCCAAATATTTCAACTATGGTTGGTGGTTTATATAAAAAAGGGGATATAAGAAGAGATGAAGGTTTTACAATTTTTTATATTGGAATCAATGTAGGGGCATTTTTAGCAGGTATTATTGTAGGTTATGTGGGGGAAGTGCATGGGTGGCATTATGGTTTTGGTCTTGCTGGTATAGGCATGGCTCTGGGACTGATTCAATTTATATTGGGTCAAAAGTATTTAAAAGAGGTTGGAAACTATTTAGGAACTTCTGAAAATCAAGAGGAAAAAGATGTCATGAATAAACCACTTACAAAAATTGAAATAGATAGGGTTGTGGTTTTATTTATATCTTTTTTATTAGTGATAGTCTTTTGGGGAGCTTTTGAACAAGCAGGTGGTCTAATGAACATTTATACATCTGAAAAAACCAATAGAATGCTCTTGGGTTGGGAAATTCCTGCTTCATGGTTTCAATCCTTAAATTCTATGTTTATAATATTTTTAGGTACATCAGTCGCATTATATTGGGCCAAAAGAAAATTGGAAGGAAAAGTAGCTACATCATTATTTAAAATGATAGTTGGATTAATCATAATGGGTACTGGGTTTTTCTTTATGACTGGCGCAGCGGCGCAGTTTGAAGCCAATGGTTCTTCTGCAATGTACTGGTTGGTATTGGCTTATTTATTTCATACCGTTGGTGAGTTATGTCTTTCACCAGTGGCGCTATCTTATATTACAAAATTGGCTCCGGTAAAATATGCGTCTTTAATGATGGGCATATATTTTGCGATGACTGGTATTGGTAATAAACTAGCTGGATTACTCGGTGAAGCTTCTGAAAATTTAGGGGAATATATTATTTTTACAGGAATTGCTGTTTTTAGCATTTTATTTGGAGGCTTAGTTATGGTTTTCCGTAAAAAATTGGAGGTTCTAACCCATGGTGCTGAAGATGATGAGCATGTAATTCATGAGGAGGCGTAAGCATTAAATGAAAAATATTTCTTTTCAACTACATAAATTAAACTTTTTGACATGAGTGAAAATTCAACGGACCAGTTTTTTAAAAGCACGGTTTTAGGACATCCAGCGGGATTATTTGTATTGTTTTTTACCGAAATGTGGGAACGCTTTTCCTATTATGGGATGCGAGCACTTTTGGTTATGTTTTTTACGGCATCCTTGTTTGATGGTGGTTGGGGCTGGCCAAGAGAACACGCTTTTGCCATTTTTGGCACCTATACATCTTTAGTTTACTTATCAACTTTACTTGGCGGATATTTTGCAGATAAAATTATTGGATTTAGATGGGCAGTTGTTGTAGGAGCTTTATTAATGACATTGGGCCATGCCTCTATGGCAATGGAATCTCCATTTTTTATATATCTTGGATTAACACTTCTTGTTTTTGGAAGTGGATTTTTTAAACCAAATATGACCTCTATAATATCTGAAATGTATAAAGACAGACCAGAAAAAAAAGATGGTGCTTATACTATATTTTACATGGGCGTAAATGCCGGTGCCTTTTTAGGCATACTGTTATGTGGATACCTTGGGGAAAAAGTAGGTTGGAGTTGGGGCTTCGGATTAGCAGGGTTTTTTATGTTTTTTGGATTGATGCAATTCTGGAAAGCACAAAATATATTTGGAGATATTGGATTGAAACCTCTTAAATTAGAAAAGGGGAAATCAAAAGAATTGGAAGAAGGAGAAGCTAAATTAAATCCATTTAGCAGTTTCCAGTTAGCCATTATTTTCATTGCGTCCATATTAGGATTGGCATGGATTTTAAATGATCCTGTCTCAAAAATTTCAGGAGGCACATACAACCTTTTTGATTTTACTTTATTTGACCTTGACGGACCCACATGTATTATATTGTTGGCATTAGCATTATTTATTTTGTTGTTAATCATTAGAATCCCTAAGTATGATAAAGTTACAAGAGATAGAATGTTGGCCGTAATTTTCTTTGCCTTCATCACTATTTTCTTTTGGGCTATTTTTGAACAATCACCCAGTTCGTTAACCATTTTTGCTAGAGATTATACACAAAGGGTTCTTCAGGGAAATTCGGCATTTACCTTCAAAATAGTGAATTCTTTAATGACCTTGATACCTTTGGGTATAATTACACGTGTTCTTTGGTTATTATTTAAGAAAACATTTTCAAAATATGCGCTGTCTAATATTATATTGGCAACCAGTTTTGTCATGATTTGGGCAATAGCCTTATGGATGTTATATACAGAATTCATGAAAGATATTGCTGAGGTTCCTGCATCTTGGTTTGGTGTTTTAAACTCCTTGTTTATTATCGCATTTGCACCTTTATTTTCAAAATGGTGGGAAAGTAAATATAACCCAAACGCTAATATGAAGTATGCCATTGGAATGGTGCTTCTGGGAATTGGAATGGCTTGTGTTGCAGTTGGTGCTTTGGGAATTGAACCGGGAGCACAAACGGCAAAAGTAAGTTTAATTTGGCTTGTACTGGTGTATTTTTTCCATACTATGGGAGAGTTATGTGTGTCACCCGTAGCGCTTTCATACGTTAGTAAACTTGTTCCAGGCCGTATGATTGCAATGATGTTTGGTATTTGGTACCTTGCTGTTGCAATCGGGATGAAAATGGCGGGAGTATTTGGAGAAGCTTCTGAAGGGATAGCAGAAGTTAAAGGTTTAAGTTACTTTTTCTGGTTATTAACAGCAGTTGCAGTTAGTTTAGGTGTTTTGTCAGCTTTAATGTATCCAGTTGTTAAAAAACTGATGCACGGTATCCGTTAATCGAATAAATAGTTAAAAAAAATAAAAAACGGTCCTTATATATAAGTGTTTTTTATATTTTCGGAATACTTTTTGAAATAAGAAAAGGAAATTAATAAATATTAAAACATGAATAAGATTAAATTTATTATGTTTCTTTTGATTTTGACTTCGGTTCAAGTCATGGCACAAGAAATTAAATGGGTATCATTTGAAGAGGCTCTTGCACTTCAAAAGAAAGCACCAAAAAAAATTATGATGGATGTTTATACAACTTGGTGCGGGCCATGCAAATTGCTTGATAAAAACACGTTTCATAATGCAGATGTTGTAAAATATGTCAATTCAAATTATTATGCCGTTAAGTTCAATGCCGAAGGGAATGAAGTGATAGATTATAAGGGTAATACTTATTCTAATCCTAATTATAATCCGGAGTTGGCAAACAGACGAAATTCTCAACATCAATTAGCAGGATATTTTCAAATTAATGCATATCCAACCATTGTATTTGCTGACGAACAGGGTGAGTTAATCGCGCCAATAAGAGGCTATCAAACGCCAACACAACTGGAGTTGTATTTAAAAATGTTTAAGAGTAACCAGCATAAAGAGATGGATACACAGGAAAAATTCAATGCTTATTATGCTGCTTTTAAACCTGAATTTAGCGAATAAATACCTTAATATTCTATAATGAAAGCTCCCTTTTCACTTGTTTGATGAAAAGGGATTTTTGATTTATTGCTTGTTGTTTTCCATCTTTCTACATAGGATTTGTAATTACTTCCATCTGCAATAATTAGTACTGGATGGATAGAATCTATTAATCTGTTTAAATTTATTTTGGGTGAATTTCTTAGCAAAACATATTCAGGACTAAATGATTTTACATCATAAATCCCAAGACTATCAATAATCAAAAGTTTTTTATTGCCCAGAATATACACGGACTGCAGGGAATCAAATAAAGTGGATTTTATGTGATTTTTAACCGAGAAATCTTGGATGATTTTATCATTGGTTTTTGTAATACTATCAAAATTATGAGTTACCATCATTTTGTTTTTATTGGCATTTCCTAATAAACTATACCGGCTTTTATGAAAAACAATAAATTGATTTTTTGGTGTAGTCTTTATAGTGTAAATAATGGCGCATTGCACGAAAATTATTGCAACAAAGAATAGTACTAGTCGTTTATAATTTCGTTTAATTAAAAACCTTACAAAGGATATGATAAATATATAGGAAACAAGAACATATAATAAACTAAATGGAATGTCCCTAATTAAAAAATCTTGCTGTTGCGCAACCCAACCAACTAAACTATTCATTAAATCAATGATACTTCCATATATATTGGCTAAAAATGTTGGTAAAATATTTAATACGGCCAATAGAATAATAAGAATCCCAAATCCTAAAATGAACCCTAAAAAAGGGATTATAATTAAGTTTGAAAGAAAAAATAGTGCAGGAAATTGGTGGAAATAATATAAACTAATAGGAATAATACCCAATTGAGCTGAAATAGTAACGGTAAGCGTGTGCCATAATTTATCGGTTGCCCAATATTTTGGTTTCCATAATTTATATAAATATGGGTCAATGGCAACAATGCCAAAAACGGCAAAATAACTCAATTGAAATCCAACATCAAATAAAAAAAGCGGTTTAAATAGTAATAAAACAAATATTGAAATTGCCAGCGTATTATAAATATTTGTAGGACGTTTTAAATTCAGTCCAACGGCAATAATACTAAACATGGTAACGGCTCTGGTAACAGAAGCAGATAATCCTGCAATGATGGCAAAACTCCAAAGGATAGTGACCAATAAAATAGTTTTTATTAAATAGCCATGTTTAAAACGCTCAAAAGGTTTAAAAATATAACTCAGAATTATTAGAATAATACCAATGTGCAACCCGGAAATTGCCAAAATATGAATGGCTCCTGCATTTCTGTAACTGGTGTAAACATCTTCACTAATATTTTGCCGTTGCCCTAATAACATGGCATTAATGATGGCTAATTCATCAGGTTTAAATGAATGACTACTAAGTTTTAAATTAACAAATTCTCTTATTTGGTTTGCTATACCAAAAAGTGTTTTTTTGCTCGATTTAACTTTAAAAAGATCTTGATTGGTGAGGAATAGTTGATGATAGATATATTGTTTTTTTAAATAACTTTTATAATTGAATTGACCGGGATTTAGTGGTTCAAAAACATCCTTAAATTCTGTTTTGGTGATTAAAACACTATCAACTTTTAAGTTGTTATCAGTAGAGTCTTTTAGAATATTTATCAATGTTTTACCTGAAACAGGGGTGTCATCTATCTTTAATACATCAACAATATATTTGTCATAAAAATTACCCGGTTTTAAAACTTCCCTTATTCTTAACGTGATTGTTTTTGTGGAACCCTTTTCAGAAGGAATAAAATGAGAATAATGATTTGAAATAAGTTTTTGATTGTGGATGTTTACAGTCAAAACCCCAATGGAAATCATAGTAAAAAAAGCAATGATTCCAAACCAAATGGTTTTATGGAATTGTTTTTTAGAAATAAAATATGACGCTGTAAGGATTGATAAAAGAATTCCTAAAATATAATAGTTTATTTTAATGGAGACAGGGTAAAAACACCCTATTAAGACTCCTATAATGAGGCAAATAGTTAATTTGATAATTGTAAAATTAAGCAGCTTCATGAATGAAAGATAACAAATATCTTAAAACATTCTACGTGCTTCTACAAATGAAAAATGCCAATAGCGTTCAGCAAGTGAAGAAATAATAACCCCGAGACCGCTTGTGGCATGAATAAATTCAATATTCCCGGGGAGTGATGTAATTACCAATCCTACATGGCTAATGATATTACGTTTTTTACTGGTTTTAAAAAAGAGTAGATCTCCCTCCTGAACATTTTCGAGTGAAATATTTTCGCCTTGAAGTGCCATGTCTCTGGAAATTCTTGGCAAATTGATATTATAGGCTCTAAATGCTTCATAAACCAAGCCAGAACAATCCATGCCGTTTTTGGTGGTGCCACCAAATTTGTATTTAACACCTTCAAATTGTTTGGCATAATTGATAATATCAATCACCTTATTGCTTGAAACAGCAGTAGATTCTGACGCTAAAATTATGGTGTCTTTTGAAGTATTTGAAAACGAGGTTTGACTGTTTTTTTCAGATGAATTAACAGCTGTTTTTGAAGAAGTAACCGTTTCTTTTTGTAATGAACGGGATGACTTACATCCGCTTAAAACCAAAAAAAGACAAAAAATAGCACTGAATCCTTTCATAAACATACTAGGCTTGAATAGCTTGAAATATTAATTTAGCCGTTTTTTCACTGGCACCTTTCCCACCAAGGGCCTTTTCCAATTCGTAGTAATTAACGAATATTTTTGATCTTTCAGAAGGATCTAAAATAGTATCAAGAGCTTTCTTTAGGTTTTTTGTGTTGAATTCATTTTGAATAAGTTCTTTCACAACTTCTTTATCCATAATCAAATTAACCAAAGAAATATATTTTAATTTAACCAATTGTTTTCCAATTTGATAAGACAGCCAACTCCCTTTATAGCAAACCACTTGCGGTATTTTAAAGATAGCCGTTTCAAGAGTTGCGGTGCCTGAAGTAACCAAAGCAGCCACCGAAACACTTAATAAATCATAGGTCATATTAGCAACAAAACGAACATGTGTGTTTTTTATAAAACTTTTGTAAAACTCATAATCCTGACTTGGGGCACCTGCAATGACAAATTGATATTTTGGGTATGCATCAATCAAACTCAGCATCACAGTTAACATTTTCCTTATTTCTTGTTTTCTGCTGCCAGGTAATAATGCTATAATTGGTTTTTCACTTAATTCATGTTCTGCTCTAAACGCATATTCATCTACCTGTATTCTGTCTGAAATGGCATCAATTAAAGGGTGGCCAACAAACGCAACAGGATAGGCGTGTTTTTTCTCATAAAATGTTTTCTCAAACGGAAGAATCACATACATCTTATCTACATCTCTTTTTATGTCGTTAATTCGGTTTTCCTTCCATGCCCAAATTTGGGGAGAAATGTAATAATGTGTTTTAAAACCTTTTTGTTTAGCCCATTTTGCAATTCGTAAATTAAAACCGGGATAATCAATAAATATAATGACATCTGGTTGATACTGTTCAATATCTTTTTTGCAAAAACTTAGGTTTTTTGAAATGGTTCTAAGATTCATCAGGACTTCTAAAAACCCCATGAAAGCCAAATCTTTATAATGTTTTACTAAAAGGTTGCTGACACCCTGCATAAGATCACCACCCCAAAATCTAAATTCAGCATTTACATCTTCTTTTTGTAATGCTTTCATAAGGTTTGAGCCATGTAAATCTCCAGATGCTTCTCCAGCAATAAGGTAATATTTCATTTAGAATGGCTTAAATTAATTTAAATACAAATGTAAAAACAGCTACGAATACTGTAATTAGTAATACACCACGTGCTCTGTAATCTTGTTTCTTTTTGATGAAAACAAAAAATGCCACAAGATTTAAAATAGCACCTAAGCTTATTAATTTCCCTAAAAAACCTTGAGATACGGCGGCTTTTAATACAGCAATAAAATCATCAGCATTTCCTAATATAATGGCTGCAAAAAATAACCCGATGGTGTTAGCAATTAACCCTATAAACATTCCAATAATAACTTCTTTTTTAACCATTAAAACCCCATGTGTTTAAATTTTGAATAAAATGATGCGCTGTTAAATCAAACTGAACAGGCACAACAGAAACATAATTATGAGCCAAAGCCCATTCATCTGTATCTTCTCCATGATCTAAAATAACGAATTTTCCTGTAAGCCAATAATAGTCTTTTCCTTGTGGGCTTTTGCGTTTATCAAACTCTTCCACCCAATTAGCTTTTGCCTGTCTGCATATTTTGATACCTTTGATATCTTTTTCAGGAAGATTGGGGATATTAACATTTAAAAGAATCCCATTTGGCAATCCGTTTTTCAGGACTTGCTCTGAAATGGATTTCACAAAATGTTTTGCGGCACTAAAATCAGCATTCCATTTATAATCAAGTAATGAAAAACCAATGGCTGGAATTCCCTCAATTCCAGCCTCGATAGCAGCACTCATGGTACCAGAATAAATTACGTTTATTGATGAATTTGACCCGTGATTAATACCTGACACACAAAGGTCTGGTGTTCTGTCCAATACCTCCCTTATGCCAAGTTTTACACAATCGGCCGGTGTGCCTGAGCAGCTATATTCTAATTGCTTTACATTATCTACAATAACACGTTCAACAAAAAGAGTAGAGTCAAGTGTAATGGCATGACCCATCCCGCTTTGTGGGCTATCTGGAGCAACTACAACAACATCTCCAAGTTCATTCATAACTTCAATCAGTGTCCTAATGCCGGGGGCATTTATGCCATCATCGTTTGTTACTAAAATCAGTGGTTTTCTTGTCATTCTTCCTAAATAAAAGCATTGCTAAAATACATAATTTCATTTGTATTTGCTTAAATTGTTTGGTTTAACAAAAAATTAGTATAGATTCAATTTTGTTGGCATGGTTTTTTCTCTATTTTAGTGGAATATATCAATACTATGTTTTAAACTTTAAGAATTGATAAATGGGTTTTGTTTAAACATATATAAATTTAAAAAAAATATTAAACGAAAATATGAAAGATCTTATGAAAAAGAATTATAAAATTTTGCTGTTGCTATTATTATTGGCATTTGCATCATGTAGTTTTACTACAAAAACATTTGCTGATCCAGATAAAGATAAATTATTGATTCAGGTCATTACTTATGTGTTACAACAGGGCCATTTTGATCCAATAGTAATGGATGATGCATTTTCTGCCGACCTATATAAGAACTATATTGAAAATCTGGATCCTGTTAAACGTTATTTTTATCAGTCGGATATTGATGATTTTAAAAAGTTTGAAACAAATATCGATGACCAATTGAAGGTTTATGATATTACATTCTTTAATGTCACTTATGAAAGAATGCTTAAACGCATAGAAGAAGCCAAGGCCATTTATAAAGAAGTTTTATCTGAACCTTTTGATTATACAAAAGATGAATCCTTTAATACCGATTATGACCATGTTGCATATGTTAAGAATAAAAAGGAAATGAAAGACCGTTGGAGACAACAACTAAAATTTTCAACGCTTTCAAATTATGATGATATATACACTCAAGAAAATAATGCACGTGAAAAGGATGCTTCCTACATCATGAAGTCTGAACAAGAAATTGAAAAAGAAGCTAGAGAATCTACTTTAAAATCAATTGATGTCTATTTTAATGACAATATTGATGATTTACAGCGTGAAGATTGGTTTTCGGTTTATGTGAATACCATTGTGGAAGAGTTTGACCCACACACCTATTATCTGGCCCCTAGAAATAAAGAAGCTTTTGATCAAGATATGTCTGGTAAGCTAGAAGGCATAGGAGCACGGTTACAAAAAAGGAATGATTATATTAAAATTGTTGAGTTAATATCCGGCGGACCTGCTTGGAGAAGTAATGAATTGGAAGTTGAAGACGCTATTTTAAAGGTGAAACAAGAAAAAGAAGAGTTTCCCGTTAATATTGTTGGTATGCGTATTAATGATGCTATCAAATATATAAAAGGACCAAAAGGAACAAAAGTAACTTTGACCATAAAAAAGGTTGACGGGACCATTAAGGACATCACACTAATAAGAGATGTTATACAAATTAATGAAACTTATGCCAAAGCCTCCTTGGTTGAAAAAGACCAAGTTAAATTTGGCATTATTGACCTTCCTAAATTTTATTTGGATTTCAATAATTATAAAAAACTAAATGCGGCTGTTGATGTAAAAATGGAAATTGAACATTTAAAATCTGAAGGCATACAAGGGTTGGTTCTTGATTTACGAAATAACGGTGGGGGTTCGTTGCCTGCCGTTGTTGATATGGCAGGGTTATTTATTGAAAATGGCCCTATAGTGCAAGTACGATCAACTGGAGAGCCAAAGCAAATATTAGAAGATAAAGATAAATCAATAACTTGGGATGGCCCATTAGTTATTTTAGTTAATGAATTATCTGCTTCAGCTTCAGAAATCATGTCTGCCGCTATGCAAGATTATAAAAGGGCTATTATTATTGGTAGTAAACAAACCTATGGGAAAGGCACCGTTCAAAATGTATTGGATTTAAATAATTGGGTAAGAAATAATACCAGTGGAGATTTAGGTGCTTTAGCGCTAACAACCCAAAAATATTATAGAATCAATGGTGGTTCTGTTCAATTGGAAGGTGTGAAAAGTGATGTAGTGGTTCCGGATAGATTTAGTTACATTGAAGTTGGAGAAAAAGACAAGGCAAACGCCTTGCCTTGGGATGAAATTGACTCTGCTAAATATCTAACCTGGAGCAATTATTTTGATTTTGAAAAAACAATACAGAACAGTAATGAGCGCATGCGCAATAACCCGCAATTAAAACTTATTGATGAAAATGCTAAATGGGTTAAAAGTAAAATTGATGAAAAAACTGTGACTTTAAATTATAAAAAATACAAGGCTCAAATGACTTTAAATGAGGACGAAGCTAAACGTTTTGATGTCATTAATGATTACAAAACAAACTTAACTTTTGATTCACCCAAATATGAAAAAGAACTTTTTGCAAAGGACACTACTGATTTACAGGAAAAACGCAATCGTTGGCATGTAAATTTAAGCAGGGATGTTTATGTTGAGGAAGCTATTAATGTACTTCAAGATTTAAAAACATCTTACAATATTAAAAAAGTGGCAACAGTAAAAAATTAATCATATTAATGAGTAGTCAATCGAACACTCTAAAACAAGTAGCGCTTCAAAAGTTTAAAAAAAACTTTTGGGGCGTTTTTAGTTGGTATTTCATTGTACTGGTAGGGCTTATATCCATATTTGCTTATGTAATTGCACCTGATAATTCTCAATATGCAAACCAGATGCATTTGTCAATTCACTCCAAAAAACCAGGATTTAAAGTGGATATGTTAACAATTCCATCACATTTAAAATCAAATCAAAATGCGTTTGATAAAATATTTTTTGGAAAGGAAAACCATGATACTGAAATACCCGTTTCTCAATATAAAATTGAAAATAATTCCTTAAACTATACAGAATATGCTTCTGATGGACTTATAGGCGAAGAGAAAACAATGGTGTTAAATCCAAACAGTTCCCTAAATCCGTTTGTAAAAAGCAAAACCTTTTATTTTGGTACTGATAAATATGGTAGAGACTTGTTGAGCAGAATCCTTGTTGGCGCCAGAATATCATTTTTCATAGGTTTTGTGGCGGTTTTTATATCTCTAATCATTGGTGTTTTTATGGGAAGTATGGCAGGTTATTTTGGTGGTAAGGTTGATGCCTTTATTATGTGGATTATCAATGTAACTTGGTCCATACCAACCTTATTATTGGTCATTGCCATTACTTTAGCATTGGGTAAAGGGTTTTGGCAGGTATTTATTGCGGTAGGTTTAACCATGTGGGTGGAAGTAGCAAGAGTGGTGAGGGGTCAAATAATGAGCACCAAAGAAATGCAGTATGTCACTGCCGCAAGAGCACTTGGGTTTAGCGACTTCAGAATTATTACTAAACATATTTTGCCTAATATAATGGCGCCGGTTATAGTAATTTCAGCGGCGAATTTTGCTGCTGCCATTTTAATTGAAAGTGGATTAAGTTTTTTAGGTATTGGAGCCCAACCACCAATGGCAAGTTGGGGCGCCATGATAAAAGATCACTACAATTACATCATTTTAGGAAAGCCTTATTTGGCAATTATCCCTGGTTTGAGTATTATGAGTTTGGTCATGGCTTTTATGCTTATTGGTAACGCATTACGTGATGCTTTGGATGTTAAAAATTAAGATTTGAAATTTTAAAGACAAGTAAAATCACTCTAAATCCATATTATTGTTCAAGTTTTCAATATATTCTAAAACATCTTCTTTTCCCATATCTTTTGACGAGGAAGTGATAAAATAATTAGGCACCTCTTCCCATGTTTCTAATAATATGGATTTATAAGCTTCAACATGATTATTGATAGCATTGGGCTTCAATTTATCGGCTTTGGTAAATATTATTGAAAACGGAACCGCTTGTTCTCCAAGCCATTGCATAAACTCTAAATCTATAGGCTGAGGATTATGTCTGATATCTACCAACACAAAGGCAGAAACCAATTGCTCACGCAATTTAAAATATTGAGTAATAAATTTTTGAAACGTTTTTTTTGAGCTTTTTGACACCTTTGCATATCCATAACCAGGTAAATCAACCAAATACCAGTTTTTATTGATTAGGAAATGATTGATAAGTTGTGTTTTCCCCGGTCTGCCTGAAGTTTTTGCTAAACTTTTTTTGTTGGTCAGCATATTTATCAGTGATGACTTACCAACATTACTTCTGCCAATAAAAGCATATTCTGGCAATCTGTTATTAGGGCATTTTGCCACATCAGAATTGCTCATCACAAATTCGGCAGATTTAACTTGCATATGTTTATTTTGGAAATTTTATAAATTTCTTGTTTTAAACCAGTTACTAAGAATTTTGTTAAATTCTTCAGGGTGTTCCATCATGGCGGCATGGCCACATTTATCTATCCAAAATAAATCTGAATCTGGTAAAAGGCTATTAAATTCCTGAGCAACTTCAGGTGGCGTAACATTATCATTTTTACCCCAAATTATACATGTTGGCGTCCTCATTTTGGGTAAATCCTTAGCCATGTTATGTCTAATAGCACTTTTTGCAATAGCTAATGTTTTTATAAGTTTATTTCTATCATTTACAGTAGCATAAACTTCGTCAACAATTTCTTTGGTTGCTATTTTTGGGTCATAAAACACATCTTGTGATTTCTTTTTAATCACCTCATAATCGCTCCGCTTTGTGTAGCCTCCACCCATAGCGCTTTCATAAAGACCTGAGCTTCCTGTAATTACAAGTGCTTTTATTTTTTCAGGATACAACTTGGTATGGTATAAACCAATATGCCCTCCAAGAGAATTTCCTAATAAAATAACATCATTTAATTCTTTAAACTCTATAAAGTCATGTAAGTATTTTGCAAAACTTTTAACATTGGTTTTAAGCAACGACATGGAGTAAATAGGTAATTCAGGAATAATAACTTTATAACCTTTAGTACTAAAATATTTGGTTACAGAATCAAAATTACTTAAGCCTCCCATAAGCCCATGTAATATTATAATTGGCGTGCCTTCACCGACTTCAATATAACGGTATTTTTTTTCCTTTTTTAGAAGATGCATTTCTTAAATCATTGGTCATTTCGTAATAAAACAAATATAGTTATTTCATTGATAAATCAACTATATAAAATGATTCTCAAAGGTAAATGTTACATGAACAGATGTTAACAATTCAAATAAATATGAAAGTTATTTTATAACCTATTGAATACAAGTGTTTAAGTGTGGGTTTTTGTTAAAAGCCGATGTTTTTAATGCATTTAATCGAAAAATTATTAACAAAGTGGTATAAAGTGGTAAAATGTGGTAAAATTTTCGATATATTTGAATCTTAAAGACTAAAACGATAATTAACTGCTTTGAATTCATTAATAGGAACATACGAATGTAAAGTTGATGCCAAGGGCAGACTTATGTTGCCTGCGGCTTTAAAAAAGCAGTTGAATCCTGTTTTGCAAAACGGTTTTGTGTTAAAACGTGCTGTGTTTCAACCTTGTTTAGAAATGTATCCTTTATCTGAATGGGACATTTTGATGCAAAAAATTAATAAGCTTAATAAATTCAAAAAGAAGAATAACGATTTCATTCGCAGGTTTACAGCTGGCGTAAAAATTATTGAAATTGATTCCAACGGAAGACTATTAATTCCAAAAGACCTGACTGTTTTTGCTGATATTTCAAAAAACATTGTGTTATCATCAGCCATCAATATCATAGAAATTTGGGATAAAGATAAATATGAACAAGCTATAGACGATGCTACAGGCGATTTTGCTGATTTAGCTGAAGAAGTTATGGGACAAGACGATGATGACAACCATGGAATATCATAACCCAGTTTTACTTAAAGAAACCGTAGCTGGATTAAATATTACGGAAAACGGTGTTTATGTGGACGTGACATTTGGTGGTGGTGGGCACAGTAAAGACATACTGAAGCATTTAGGTAACAAAGGAAAACTTTTTGCATTTGATCAAGATCAAGACGCTCTTATAAATACTATAGATGACGACAGGTTTACCCTTATCAATGAAAACTTCAGGTTCATAAAACGCTTTTTGAGGTTTTATGGAATTAAAGAAGTTGATGGCATTTTAGCAGATTTTGGGGTATCATCACATCAATTTGATGTTGCAGAACGTGGTTTTTCAACACGCTTTGAAGCCGATTTGGATATGAGGATGAATCAAAAAAATGAACTATCGGCATTTCATGTGATTAATGAATATGATGAAGAACAATTGAAAAATGTATTTTTTCAATATGGAGAACTAAGAGCAGCTGCAGTAATGGCAAAAGTAATTATTGAACATAGAAAAGATAATATCATTAAAACTAGTGAGCAATTAAAACAAGTTTTGAGAAAGTTTTTGCCACCAAAACATGAAAACAAAGTATTAGCACAAATATATCAGGCAATCCGAATTGAAGTGAATCAAGAAATGGCAGCGTTAAAGGAATTTTTAGAACAAACTCCTGAGCTATTAAAAAAAGGCGGGAGATTGAGTGTTATTTCATATCACTCCTTGGAAGATAGACTGGTGAAACGTTTTATCAGGAATGGTATGTTTGAAGGCGAACCGGAACGTGATATGTTCGGAAATTTTGAGGTACCATTAAAAAAAATCAATGGGTTAATAGTGCCTTCTCAAGAAGAAATTGCTAGAAATAGCAGAGCAAGGAGTGCTAAGCTACGTATAGCTGAAAAAATATAATCCCATCCTTAATCCTTCCCAAAGGGAAGGAAAATAATAGGGAAGAGAGCGCAAAAAACAATTAACAATGTGTGGAATTTTTCCCCTTTGGGGAAATCTCCGAAGGACCATGGGGCTAATGAAGAAAAACATCTATAGCATATTAAAGGGAACCTTTTTGGTAAGTGATGATTCATTCAAAAATTGGAGAGTTATCATTTTTATCTCGTTGCTTGCTATAGTCATGATTGCAAGTTCACATAGTGCAGATAATAAGGTATATGAAATTGCAAGATTAAAAAACGATGTTAACGAAATGCGATCAGAATTTGTAGACGGACGTTCTAAATTAATGAAACTTAAAATGGAATCTGAAGTTATGATGGCTATGAAAGGAAAAGGCATAGCGCCTTCGGTCATTCCACCAAAAAAAATAAAAGTTAAATCTCAACAATAAATCTATTTTGGCAGTAAGTGAAAAAAACATATTAAACCGATTGTATTTTATAGCCGGATGCATGTTTATATTTTGCCTTCTAGTTGTGTATAAATTAACTTCTATTCAATTTGTACAAGGAGATAAATACAGGGCTTTAGCACAACAGCGTATTGTAAAAAATGTGGTGATACCGGCTAATAGAGGCAATGTGTATTCGGTTAATGGGAATTTATTGGCCACTTCTATTCCTAAATATGATATAAGATTAGATGCTATTACATCTTCAAAAAAAACATTTGAAAAATATATAAAACCACTTTGTGATTCCCTTTCTAAGTACTCTGGAAAATCAACAGGATATTATCAAAATGACATAAGAAAAGCAAGAGCTAATAAAAACAGATATTATTTAATAGCTAGAAATATTGGCTATACAGATTATGTACGATTAAGAAACTTTCCACTTTTAAATCTTGGTGCTTTTAAAGGCGGATTAATAGTTGAGCAAACAACAAAACGAGAACATCCCATGGGAGGCATTGCACAACGTTCAATTGGTTACGAACGTTTTGACGATCAAGGAAATGTTACAAGGGCAGGTATTGATGGTGCTTATGGCATAAAATATTTACGCGGGACAGATGGCAAGCAGGCAAAGCAACAAATAGGAAAGGGTCAATGGAAACCAATTGCAGATTTTAATCAAATTGACCCGCAAGATGGGTACGATGTATATACTACCATTAATGTAAACATTCAAGACATTGCACACCATGCGCTTTTGGAGCAATTGGAAAAATATAAAGCCGATCATGGTAGTGTGGTGGTTATGGAAACCAAAACAGGTGAAATAAAAGCTATTTCAAATTTGGGTAGAAATAGCGAAGGGTATTATTATGAACGATTAAATTATGCTGTTGGAGAACGTACGGAACTTGGTTCAACATTTAAGCTTATGTCTATTACCGCTGCCTTAGAAGATAAGGTTATTGATACTAGTGATGTAGTGGATACAGGGAACGGAATTTTATCATTTTATGGTAAAAAAGTGCGTGATTCCCATCGTGGTGGTTATGGAAAAATAACAGTTTCCAGGGCTTTTGAAGTGTCATCAAATACAGGTATTGTAACGGCAATTGATAGAGCGTATTCCAAAAATCCTGAAAAATTTGTTGACAGGTTATATAAAATGAATCTCAGCAAAAATTTAGATTTATCAATTATTGGAGAACCCAATCCAATTATTCCAGACCCAAGAATAAAAAACGGTCGTTGGAGTGGGATAGCCTTACAATGGATGGCTTATGGTTATGGCGTTTCTTTTACACCATTACAAACGCTAACATTTTACAACGCTATTGCCAATGATGGTGAAATGGTAAAGCCTCAGTTTTTAAAAGAGGTCAAATCGTTTGACAAAGTGATAGTCCCATTTGAAAAGGAAGTTTTAAACAAGCAAATATGTTCCAAAGAAACCTTAAACAAAGTAAGGCAGCTGCTTAAAAATGTGGTTGAAAAAGATCATGGCACTGGACATAAATTATATTCAGAAAATTTTTCAATGGCTGGAAAAACGGGTACATGTCAAAAAAATTATTCAAAAAAAGATAAGTTAAGCTATATATCATCTTTTGTAGGATATTTTCCAGCAGATAACCCTAAATATTCTTGCATTGTAGTCATTCATGAACCAGATAAAAGTGTCGGTTATTATGGAGCTGATGTATCAGGACCTGTTTTCAAAACCATTGCCCAAAAGATATTTACAGATACGCCTATTGTTGATGAAGTAGAATCTTTGCAAATAAAATCTGCTTCCACAGAAAAAGAATATGAGAGTTTTTATAATACAGCTCAAATTTATAAAACCATTATGCCAAGTGTACTTGGGTTGCCATCCATGGATGCCATAGCACTTTTAGAAAATATGGGGCTAAAAGTAAAAATGGAAGGTGTAGGTATTGTAAAAGGACAATCAATAGATAAAGGACAGGTCATACATAAAAATCAAACGGTTATTCTAAAAAATTCGTGAGAGCATTAAAAGACATATTATATAAAGTAACCATCAATGCAGTTGTTGGAAGCACGGTTGTTGATATAAATGCTATTCATTTTGATTCAAGAAATGTTAGTAAAAATGATGCTTTTGTGGCTATAAAAGGCAATCTGGTTGATGGGCATCAATTTATTGACAAGGCTATTGAAAAAGGAGCAATCGCTATTGTATGCGAATTATTACCAGATAATTTAGAAAATGGTATCACGTATATAGAGGTTGAAAATGCAGCAAGGGCATTGGCGTATATGGCTTCAAATTATTATGAGTCACCTTCAGAAAATTTAAAACTTATTGGGGTCACTGGAACCAACGGTAAAACAACGGTTGCTACCTTATTGTATCAGCTTTTTAAAAAGGCAGGATTTAAAGTTGGTTTGCTTTCTACCGTCAAAATTATGGTGGATGATACAGAGCATAAAGCAACACATACCACACCAGATTCTCTTACTATAAATAAATATTTAAGGGAAATGAGCAATGAAGGCGTTGAGTTTTGTTTTATGGAAGTTAGCTCACATGGAATCCATCAATTTAGAACGGCAGGCTTACATTTTGAAGGCGGAATTTTTACGAATTTAACTCATGATCATTTAGATTACCACAACACTTTTGCTGAATATAGGGATGTTAAAAAATCTTTCTTTGATAATCTTCCTGAAAGTGCTTTTGCTCTTGTAAATGTTGATGATAAAAATGGTTTAGTCATGCTTCAAAATACCAAAGCAAGTAAATATACATATGCTTTAAAAACCTATGCTGATTATAAAGTACAAATATTAGAAAACGAGTTTAGTGGTCTTCTTCTTAAAATTAATGAACAAGAAGTTTGGACCAGATTAATTGGCAATTTCAATGCTTATAATATACTTGCCATTTATGGAACGGCTGATTTGTTAGGGCTTGAAAAACATGAAATACTTAAGCTGATAAGTAGTTTGGAAAGTGTAAGTGGACGTTTTCAATATTTAATTTCAGACGAAAAAATCACAGCTATTGTTGATTATGCACATACACCAGATGCACTAAAAAATGTATTGGAAACCATCAATAGTATCAGGACAAAAAACGAGGAATTAATTACAGTAGTTGGTTGTGGTGGTGATAGAGACAAAACCAAACGTCCAACTATGGGGAATATAGCATCTACTTTAAGCACTAAAGTCATAATCACAAGCGATAATCCGCGTAGTGAAGTTGCTGAAACCATTATTAGTGATATAGAAAAAGGTGTTGAGCCTCAAAATGCAAAAAAAGTTGTTTCAATAGTAGATAGAAAACAGGCCATAAAAACAGCTTGTCAATTGGCACGTCCAAATGACATCATACTCATTGCAGGAAAAGGCCATGAAACCTATCAGGAAATAAAAGGAGAACGATTTGATTTTGATGATTATAAAATTGTAAAAGAACTATTAAAACAGTTACAAAAATAATAAGAATGTCACACTGAGCTTGTCGAAGTGTAAAATGAAATAATAATGTTGTATTACTTATTTGAATATTTAGAAAAGCAATTCCAATTCCCTGGAGCATCACTTTTTGGGTACATCACCTTTAGAGCTGCTTTTGCTGTGATTCTATCCTTGCTTATTTCTACAATTTATGGTAAACGCATCATTTTGTTTTTACAAAAAAAACAAGTAGGTGAGACTATCAGGGATTTAGGTTTAGACGGCCAGCAGGAAAAAGCAGGAACCCCAACAATGGGTGGAATCATTATTATTCTAGCCACTTTAATCCCGGTAATTTTATTAGCGAAATTAGAAAACATTTATGTTATTCTTCTTATAATCACCACATTGTGGATGGGAACCATAGGCTTTATTGATGATTATATTAAAAAATTTAAGAAGGATAAAGAAGGATTAAAAGGCAGGTTTAAAGTGCTTGGTCAAATTGGTTTAGGAATTATTATTGGGGGCACTTTATATTTTAACCCTAATGTTACAATCAAAGAAAAACTACCTATTGAAGTTAGGCAAAAAATGTTGGCAGAAGACCCTAATGTGCCTCCAGCTCAGTTTTTTGAAACAGAAACAAAATCAACCAAAACAACCATTCCTTTTGTTAAAGGAAACGAGTTCGATTACGCCGAAATTATAACATGGATTAGTCCAAAACTAAGTGAATATGCTTGGATTATATTCATTATTATTTCAATATTCATTATTACTGCAGTTTCAAATGGCGCTAATCTTACAGACGGAATTGATGGTTTAGCCGCAGGTACTTCGGCAATTATTGTGCTCACATTAGGAATTTTTGCATGGGTTTCTGGTAATATTATTTTTTCAGATTACCTGAATATTATGTATATCCCTAGGGTTGAAGAAATGACTATTTATATAGCTGCGTTTGTGGGGGCTCTCATTGGTTTTCTTTGGTACAATGCGTATCCAGCGCAGGTTTTTATGGGCGACACAGGGAGTTTAACTATTGGTGGTATTATAGCGGTAATTGCCATTGCAGTTAGAAAGGAATGGTTAATTCCTGTTTTATGCGGTGTTTTTTTAGCTGAAAACCTATCAGTGGTATTGCAGGTGAGTTATTTCAAATACACTAAGAAAAAATATGGTGAAGGAAAACGCATTTTTAAGATGTCGCCATTACATCATCATTATCAGAAATCCGGGTACCATGAAAGTAAAATAGTAACTAGGTTTTGGATTGTGGGCATATTGCTTGCTATCCTATCTATCGTGACCTTGAAAATTAGATAAAAAATATTTGTCATTCCCGTGAAGGCGGGAATCTCATGAAATGAAAACGAAAAAAGAAAAACAGGACAGTGAGAAGTCCTTCCCTTCTGGGGAAGGATTTAGGAAGGGGCTTTTAGTCATATTAGGCGGAGGAGAAAGTGGTGTTGGAACCGCGCTTTTAGGAAAGGAAAAAGGGTATGAAGTTTTTGTTTCTGATAAAGGAATAATTAAAGAAAAATATAAAAACGTTCTTAAACATCATGAGATTGAATGGGAGGAAGGCAAGCATACAGAGTCTAAAATTCTGAATGCAAACCTTGTGATGAAAAGCCCTGGAATACCAGATAAAGCGCCATTGGTTAAACAAATTAGAGAGCAAAAAATAGTAGTGATTTCTGAAATTGAATTTGCTGCAAAGTTTACAAAGGCAACAATTATTGGAATTACAGGAAGTAATGGTAAAACAACAACGGCAACCTTAACACATCATATTTTAAAACAAGAATTGAATGTGGGTTTGGCAGGAAATATTGGCGAAAGTTTTGCAAAGCAGGTTCTTGAAAAAGACTATGAAAACTATGTGCTCGAAATAAGCAGTTTTCAGCTTGATGATATTGTTGATTTTAAACCGCATATAGCGGTCATTACAAACATTACACCAGACCATTTGGATAGATATAATTATCAGTTTGAAAATTATATTGCTTCAAAATTCAGAATTGCAAAAAATCAAACCATAGATGATTATTTGATTTATGACGCAGATGACCCAATAATTGAAAATTGGCTAAAAATGAATCCAGTTCAATCCACATTATTACCATTTTCATTAATAAAAATGATTGAAAATGGAGCGTATTTAGAAAACAACAATATAAAAATAACCATAGATAATAACCAAATAATTATGCCAACATCAAGCTTAGCTTTAGAAGGGAAACACAATATTAAAAATGCAATGGCTGCGTCAACGGTAGCTCATTTATTGAAAATTAGAAAGCAAACCATTAGAGAAAGTCTGGAAAATTTTCAAGGGGTAGAGCATCGTTTGGAGCACGTATTAAAAATTAATAAAGTGCAATATATTAACGATTCAAAAGCAACCAATGTCAATGCAACGTACTATGCTTTGGAAAGTATGGAAACACCAATCGTTTGGATTGTTGGCGGACAAGATAAAGGTAATAATTATGAAGAATTATTCTCTTTTGTGAATGAGAAAGTTAAAGCTATTATTTGTTTAGGCGTTGATAACGAAAAACTTTTGAGCACATTTGGAAATATGGTAGATATCATAGTTGAAACACAATTCATGTCTGAAGCAGTGAAAATTGCATATAAAATTGCTGAAGCAGGTGATACGGTTTTATTATCACCGGCATGCGCCAGTTTTGATTTGTTTGAAAACTATGAAGATAGAGGCAGACAATTTAAAGCAGCCGTTAGAAATTTATAAAAACATATAATTATAAAGTAAAAGCATATAAAAACAAGCATGCAAACAGTTTTTAAAAATATAAAAGGAGATCGTTTAATTTGGGCAATAGTTGCATTATTGGCAATTTTCTCATTCCTTCCTGTTTATAGTGCTGCAAGTAATTTGGCATATACCGGAGGAAATGGAAATACGTTTTCGTTTTTTATAAAGCATTTTATGCATTTATTTTTAGGCTTTGCCATCATATATGGGGTTCATAAAATTCCGTATAGATATTTTAGAGGATTGTCGTTAATAATGATTCCTATTGTTTTGGTTTTGTTATCTGTTACTATGTTTCAGGGCATTACTATTGACGGAGCGAATGCGAGCAGATGGATTCAAATCCCCATTGTGGGCATGTCATTTCAAACATCAACTTTAGCATCCGTGGTTTTAATGGTTTATGCGGCTAGATATATGTCAAAAATACAAGATAAAGACATCACGTTTAAAGCATCTATTTTACCTCTTTGGGTTCCGGTGTTTTTGGTATTGGCACTTATTTTGCCAGCAAATTTATCAACGGCAGCTATTATGTTTGTCATGGTTATTATTATAGTGTTTATTGGCGGATATCCTATGCGTTACATACTTGTTATTTTAGGAACTGGGGTATTGGCCTTGGCCTTATTTATATTAGTGGCAAAGGCATTCCCAGATGCTATGCCGAACCGGGTAGATACCTGGATGAGTAGGTTGGAAAGTTTTAATAATGATGAAGATACAGAAGCCGATTACCAAATAGAGAAGGCAAAAATAGCTATTGCATCGGGTAGAATACAAGGTCTTGGTCCCGGGAAAAGCATACAGAAAAATTTTTTACCACAGTCGTCATCCGATTTTATTTTCGCCATTATAATTGAAGAATATGGTTTAATTGGTGGGTTAGCGCTTATCATTTTATATATGTGGTTGCTCTTCAGAATTGTTATTGTGGCACAAAAAGCGGATACCGTTTTTGGAAAATTATTAGTACTGGGTGTTGGGCTTCCTATTATATTTCAGGCATTAATAAATATGGCAGTAGCGGTGGAGTTATTCCCGGTAACAGGTCAAACATTACCACTAATAAGTAGCGGTGGAACATCCATTTGGATGACTTGTTTAGCCTTAGGGATAATATTAAGCGTAAGCGCAAAAAGAGAAGAAATTAAAGAATTTGAAAACCATGAGGATAATCCGTTAGAAATACTTTCGGAAACTATTTGATTTATGACATACGATTTTTGAATTACGATTTGTAAAATGAAAGAAGCATTAAAAATTAGGACTAGAAAATATGCAGCAGACTGTTGGAACCTATGCAAAAAGTTTCCGATTTCAAGAGAATATAATGCTTATTGTAATCAATTAATTAGATGTTCAAGTTCAGTTGGGGCCAATTATAGAGCAGCTTGTAGGGCTAAATCTAATACGGATTTTATAAATAAATTAAAGATTGTAGAAGAAGAAGCCGATGAAAGTATGTATTTTCTAGAATTATTTTTGGAAGTAAGCGATAAAGAACATATAGAAATAAAAAGGTTGCATAATGAAGGCAATGAATTATTATCAATAGTTGTCGCCTCAATAAAGACAATGCGAAATCGCAATCATAAATCGGAATCATAAGTCGTGAATCATAAGTCGTGAATCGTAAATCGTAAATAGTGAATCGTAAATCGTGAATCAAAAATCTAAGTCATATAAAATCATATTATCCGGGGGAGGTACTGGAGGTCATATTTATCCTGCCATTGCCATTGCAAACCAACTAAAAAGTAGGTTCCCAAAGGCAGAGTTTTTATTTGTTGGTGCCAAAGACAGAATGGAAATGGAAAAAGTTCCGCAAGCCGGTTATGAAATAAAAGGACTATGGATTTCTGGAATTCAAAGAAAACTAACTCTAAAAAATTTGATGTTTCCAATTAAACTAATCAACAGCTTATGGAAAGCAAGAAAAATAGTTAAATCTTTCAAACCGGATATTGCCATTGGTACTGGTGGATTTGCAAGTGGACCATTATTATATGTGGCATCATCAAAAAAGATACCTTGTTTAATACAGGAGCAAAATTCATATCCAGGAATAACCAATAAATTATTAGCTAAAAAAGTTCAAAAAATTTGTGTGGCTTATGACAATCTAGAACGATTTTTCCCTAAAGGAAAAATCATTAAAACCGGCAACCCGGTTCGCCAGGATTTACTAAATATTGAAAGTAAAACGGTTGAAGCTAAAAACTTTTTCAATTTAAAACATGGTAAATTAACCTTGTTGGTTTTAGGAGGAAGTTTAGGAGCAAGAAAAATCAATGAATTAATTAAGAGTGAATTAGATTTTTTTGATACTCAAAATGTGCAGATTATTTGGCAATGTGGCAAGTTGTATTATGATCAATACAAAATTTATAGTAACACAAAAAACATGCAAGTACATTCGTTTTTAAATAATATGGATTTTGCCTATGCGGCCGCTGATATTATTATTTCAAGGGCAGGAGCAAGTTCAGTTTCAGAACTTTGTATTGTTGGAAAACCGGTTATTTTTATTCCGTCACCTAATGTGGCCGAAGACCATCAAACTAAAAATGCGATGGCTATTGTGAATAATGAAGCTGCAATGCTTATTAAAGAAGCAGATTTAGAGGTTGATTTTAAAAATAAATTCACTCAATTAATGCAATCACCAGAAAAGCAAAAACAGTTAGGAAAAAACATAAAAAAAATGGCATTGGTAAATGCAACTAAAGATATAGCAGAGGAAGTTGAAAAACTTCTTAAATCACATCTTCCGTCTTCCCAAAGGGAAGTGACCAAAACTTATGAATAAAAAAGAAAATAACATATCGAATTCAAAAAAGGCCCTTCACTTAGGTAAGGGTTTGGGATGGGATAACGTTTATTTTATTGGCATTGGCGGCATTGGTATGAGTGCTTTAGCGAAATACTTTCACGCAAATAAAAAGTATGTTGCAGGGTATGACAAAACATCAACTGAAATAACAGATAGTTTGGTTGCTTTGGGTATTGATATTCATTTTGAAGATGCGGTGAAACATATTCCATCATCATTTTTAAATGCAGATGAAACTTTGGTTGTATATACACCAGCCATACATAGTGGGCATACAGAATTAGAATATTTTAGAAGTAATGGGTATCAGGTTTTAAAACGTTCTCAGGTATTGGGGTTGATTACTGAACACACATTTTGTTTAGCTGTTGCTGGTACCCATGGAAAAACTACCACTACCAGTATTCTTGGGCATTTAATGTATGAATGCAATGTGCCGGTAACTGCTTTTTTAGGCGGAATTAGTGAAAACTATAATTCAAATTTAATTATTAAAGGCACTGAAGTCACCGTAGTTGAGGCCGATGAATTTGACCGTTCTTTTTTAACTTTATCACCAGATATGGCATGTATTACATCCATGGATGCAGATCATTTGGATATTTATGGCGATGCGTCTCATTTAATGAAATCATTTGAAGATTTTTCTAAGAAAGTTAAAGTTAACGGGAAACTGTTTGTGAAAAACGGACTTCCATTAAAAGGAATTACTTACGGAATTGAAGATCATTCAGATTACTCAGTTCAAAATATAAAAATAAAAAATGGTGCCTATGTTTTTGATGTGAAAACACCCAAAACGGTACTAAAAGATTTTCAATTTAACCTGCCTGGTAGACATAATCTGTCAAATGCATTAATAGCCTTAGCGATGGCTGTGGAGTACGGTTGCCCTTACCGCCAGCTCGCTGAGGCATTAGCATCTTATAAAGGGGTTAAAAGAAGATTTACTTATCAAATAAAAACGGAAGATTTTGTTTTTATAGATGATTACGCACATCATCCTGAAGAAATTAATGCGGTGTATCAAGCTATTCGGGAAATGTATCCAGGTAAAAAAATAGTAGCTATTTTTCAACCACATTTATTTAGCAGAACCAGGCATTTTGCTGATGATTTTGCGAAGAGTTTATCCCAATTTGATGAAATTATGTTACTGGATATATATCCGGCTAGAGAATTGCCAATTGAAGGGATAACCTCAAAATGGCTGCTTGATAAAGTAAAAAACCCTAATAAACAGCTCATTAGTAAAAATGAAATAGTGTCAAAAATACATCAAAGTAAAGCTGATATATTATTAACCATTGGTGCTGGTGATATAGGTGAGGAAGTGAAACATATTAAAAAAGAATTTAGTGTTGCGAGTTAACTGGAATTACATAAAAATGATGGTATTACTTGGCTTAGTAATATTTTTGTTCGCATTTGCTTCAAACAGAAACTCTGTTAGAAAAGTGCTGGAGGTGGATATTCAGTTTATTGGCGAGAATAATCTTTTTGTAACACATGAGACTGTTAGTAAATTGTTAATACAATATCAACACAGTGTTAAAAATATGGCTAAAGAAACTTTAGATTTGAATCAATTAGAAAAGGCCCTTAATTCAAACCTAATGATAAAATCAGCTCAAGTTTATGTTACAGTAAATGGTACAGTTAAGGCAGATATTGAGCAAAAAACACCTATTGCCAGAGTTAACACCAATGAGTCCTATTATATTGATGATGAAGGGTCATATATGCCATTATCTAGCAATTTTACGGCCAGAGTGCCTTTAGTTACGGGTTCTATAAATAAGAATAATTTAAAAAACATCTATAAAGTTGCCAACAAAATTAAAAATGATGAATTCCTGATGAAAAACGTTATTGAAATTAACCAGGATTCAAAACAGACCATTTATTTAAAACTTCGCCAATGTGATTTCACTGTAAAACTTGGTGATGTTAACTCATTGGATAAAAAAATCAATAACCTCAAAGCGTTCTATCAAAAAAACCTGCATGATAAAACACTTAATAACTACATAAAGGTCAATTTACAGTTTGACAATCAGGTAGTATGTACCAAAACGTAAACAATGGAGCATAATATAGCAGTAGGATTAGACATAGGAACCACAAAAATTGTGGCCATGATCGGACGTAAAAATGAATACGGTAAAGTTGAAATTTTAGGTATTGGAAAATCTAAAAGTTTAGGCGTTCATCGTGGCGTTGTAAATAATATTACACAAACCATTCAATCTATTCAACAGGCCGTTCAGGAAGCTGAGGCCAGTTCAGAAATAAAAATTGAAGGAATTACCGTTGGTATTGCAGGTCAGCACATCCGTAGTCTTCAGCATAGCGATTATATAACGAGATCCAATTCTGATTTAGTTATTGATGAAAATGATATAGATCGACTTATTAATCAGGTTCACAAGTTAGTCATGCTACCGGGAGAAGAAATTATTCATGTTTTACCACAAGAATATAAAGTAGATGGTCAAGCAGAAATAAAGGAACCTATTGGCATGTATGGCGGACGGTTAGAAGCTAATTTCCATGTGGTGGTTGGGCAGGTTTCTTCTATACGAAATATAGGTCGATGTGTTCAAAGTGCGGGTTTAAAATTAGAAGGCATTACGTTAGAACCCTTAGCATCAGCCAATGCAGTTTTAAGTCAGGAAGAAAAAGAAGCAGGTGTTGCTTTGATTGATATAGGTGGAGGAACTACAGATTTAGCCATTTTTAGAGATGGTATTATTCGTCATACTGCAGTAATTCCATTTGGAGGCAATGTGATTACTGAAGATATAAAAGAAGGTTGTTCAATCATTGAAAAACAAGCTGAATTATTAAAAATAAAATTTGGTTCTGCATGGCCCGGAGAAAATAAAGACAATGAAATTGTGTCAATTCCAGGATTAAGAGGCAGGGAACCAAAGGAAATAACCTTGAAAAATCTTTCAAAAATCATTCATGCACGCGTTGTTGAAATCGTTGAACAAGTTTATGTGGAGATTAAAAATTACGGACACGAAGAGCAAAAGAAAAAATTAATCGCTGGCATAGTTTTAACAGGCGGTGGAAGTCAGTTAAAACACTTAAAACAATTAGTTGAATACATCACTGGAATGGATACCAGAATAGGCTATCCAAACGAACATTTAGCCGGTGATAGTGATGAAGATGTTACAAGTCCACTATACGCAACAGCCGTTGGATTAGTGTTGGATGGATTAAAACGTAATGACAGAAAAAGATTAGAGGAAATCGAAAAATCAAAAATAGACGATTTAAAACCTAGGGAAGTCTTAGGGGAGAAACCAATAAAAGAACGAAGATCATTTCTTGATAAGTTAACCGAACGTGTAAAAGATTTTTTAGATAACGCTGAATAGGAACGAGCGTGACAAAATTGTCCAGTGGACAATTTTAGCGAAGTTGCCAGATGGCGCAGAGAAAAATTATTAGATAAAGCATAATAGATATTAAACCATCCATTGAATAATAGAAAAGAAAAAATAGTATTAATACCAGTAAAACAGAATTTATGAGCAGCAAAAAAGAATTCGAAAGCATTTCATTTGATTTACCAAAAAACCAGTCAAATGTCATAAAGGTTATTGGTGTTGGAGGCGGTGGAAGTAATGCCATCAATCACATGTTCCAACAAGGCATAAAAGGAGTTGACTTTTTTATCTGTAATACAGATGCACAAGCACTTCAAAATAGCGGTGTACCAAACAAAATTCAATTAGGGCTTAATTTAACCGAAGGGTTAGGGGCCGGTGCAAATCCTGATATTGGAGAACAATCAGCTTTGGAAAGTTTTGATGACATTACCCATATGTTAGATTCCAATACAAAAATGATTTTTATTACTGCCGGAATGGGAGGTGGTACAGGTACTGGTGCTGCTCCTATTATTGCTAAAATGGCTAAAGATTTAGATATTTTAACGGTAGGAATTGTTACGATGCCATTTCAGTTTGAAGGCAAAATGCGTATTGAACAAGCTCAAAAAGGAATAGAAAATTTAAGAGGTGTTGTTGATTCATTAATTGTAATAAACAATAATAAACTCCGTGAAGTTTATGGAAATCTAGGTTTTAAAGCTGGATTTTCCAAAGCTGATGAAGTATTATCCACGGCTGCTCGTGGTATTGCAGAAGTCATAACACATCACTACACACAAAATATTGATTTACGTGATGCTAAAACAGTATTAAGTAATAGTGGTACGGCCATCATGGGTTCAGCCTTAGCCTCTGGGCAAAATAGGGCACAGGAAGCCATTAGAAAAGCATTGGATTCACCGTTACTTAATGACAACAAAATAACAGGTGCTAAAAATGTATTGCTGCTTATAGTTTCTGGTTCCCATGAAATCACCATTGATGAAATAGGAGAAATAAATGACCATATTCAAAATGAAGCAGGACATGGGGCAAATATTATTATGGGGGTGGGTGAAGATGAATCTCTTGAAGAATCTGTGGCTGTGACCATAATAGCAACCGGGTTTAATGTTGAGCAACAAGATGAAATATCAAATTCTGAAACAAAAAAAGTGGTCCACTCACTTGTTGATGACCATGATTTTAAATCTAAGGAACGTGAACCAGTAATTATAGCTCCGGTAATTGAATTAGAAAAAAAGGAATCTCCCGTATTTAAACATGTTTTAGATATTAATGAAGACAAAAGTACAAATTCTACTAAATCTAAAAAAAATGTTGAAGATGCTTCAAATGACTACAACTTAATACCAACATCCGAACTTATTAAAAACATAAAAGTTGTTTATGATGAAGTGAAAGTAAATCTTGAGGAAGAGCATGATTTTATTTTTAAATCGGTATCTAAAATGTCCAATCCATTAAAAAAAGTTGAAGATGACATTGAAGAAGAGCAACAAATCACACTTACTTTTGATTTACCACTTTCAAATAAAAATGTTATAAAAGAAGAAAATAAGGAATTACTTAATCATCATATTAATGATGAAGAGGTCAAGAAAATTTCTGTAAATGATTATATAGAACTTATTCCGGTAACTGAAAATAATGAAAAAGGAGATACGCGTTACGCATTAGATGATTATATTGAAGTTGAATCGTCTATGAATAAAAAGCCAATAAATGTTAAGGAAGAAGTGATTGAAGGATATGATGAAGAAATTGTTTTTGAGAAGAAAATAATAGCGAAATCACCTGAATCAGAAAAAGTTGAAGAAATTGATCCAATGAATAGCCCAATTTCTGATATGTTAAAAGAAAGAGCAGCAGAGCGCAGACGAAAAATGAAGGATTTTAATTATAAATTCAATAATGCAAAAATTGATGATATAGAGAAAATCCCTGCTTATAAGAGACAAGGTGTTGATTTAAAAGAAGCACCACATTCTTCTGAAACCGATATATCTAGAACCAGTATTGGTACAGATGACAATGATGAGATCCAGCTAAGAAGTAATAATTCCTTTTTACATGATAATGTGGATTAATATTCGAATTGTTTAGTACGTTAATTTCATGTAAACCCAAAAAGTTTCCCTCAGCTTTTTGGGTTTTTTGATTAATAATAAATTTTATTTATTCCAAAAAGTGCAAAACCTTATTTTCTTAGTATCTTCGCGTACTATTAATTATTAACAATAAAATGAGTTTACAACAGGAAATCATGACAGCAATGAAAATTGCAATGAAGGAGAAAAACACTACGGCTTTAACGGCTTTAAGAGCAGTGAAATCAGCTATATTATTAGCCCAAACGGAAAGTGGTGCTAAAGAAGAATTAACGCATGAGCAAGAACTTAAATTACTTCAAAAACAAGTGAAGCAACGAAAAGATAGTGCGGCTATTTATTTGGAGCAAGGAAGAGCAGATTTGGCAGCACCTGAGTTAGCAGAAGCTGAAGTTATCAATCAATTTTTGCCTGAAGCCATGAGTGATGAAGATATTACAAAAATTGTTATAGAAACCATCCAAAAAATTGGAGCAAGTGGCATGAAAGATATGGGTAAAGTCATGGGAATAGTAAGTCAGGCTTTAGCAGGAAAAGCTGATGGGAAAACGATTTCAAATATTGTCAAAGAAAAATTATCTTAAAAATATAGATAAAAAGATTCCTGCTTTCGCAGGAATTAATGGCTGCGTAGTTCAACTGGATAGAATATCAGATTTCGGCTCTGAGGGTTGGGGGTTCGAATCCCTTCGCGGTCACAATTAAAAAACATCAACTACTTGATTTATAAGTAGTTGATGTTTTTTTTTGACACTATCCTAAAAAGTGTGTAAGTTAAAAATAACTTGGGTTAAGATTTTTTAATTAAAGTCTGACCCTTTCTTCATAGATTGTTAAGAACTGATTGAGAATAATGCCCCAATTTCTAATTGGCATCGACCATTTTTTGGTGGCTTCCCTTACTGCCAAATATACGTCCCGATAGCTATCGGGATCACCACTGCTTCGTCCGTTGAACGCTTAAAACTAAGAAACAGTAAAAACCATTATGCAATGAAAAGTGAAATTTGGCTGGCAGCTACCAAAGCAGCATGGAAACAATTGGATGAGTTATCAACACCTTATATCAATTTTAACAAAATCGCTGCGTAACATCAGTTAATAAAATAAATATATTTTGTTTTTATTTAATTCTTATTAGGTAATTACTTTTAATCTGCTCACATATGTTTGAACATTTTGTTATTGATAAATCCTAACATAATCTACTTCCATAGTATCTTGTGTAAAATTAGTATCAACAGTTCCTCCTAAATTTCCACCCATTGCTATATTTAAAATAAAGAAAAAGTCAGCATTGAACGGTAAGTTGCCATTATTAGCAAAGGTTACATAGGGTACATCATCATAAAGAACATATATAACACTTGGAGTCCATTCTAATGAATATAAATGAAAATTTGTAGTTGATGTACTCGCCGTAGTTTCTAAACCGTAACCAGCGTATGAATTGCTGGCACTATCTTGCCAGTGAAAGGTTCCTAAAACTTTATTTTTTTCCCAACCTTTTTGTTCCATGATATCCATTTCCCCAGAATTAGGCCATCCTACAGAACTAAAATTAGAACCTAACATCCAAATAGCTGGCCACGTTCCTGTAGAAGCTGGTAATTTGGCCCTTACTTCAATTCTACCGTAAGTAAATGCACGTAACCCTTGGGATTTTAATCGTGCTGAAGTATAACCGCTACCATTAGTTTTTGCAATAATTTTAAGTACGCCATCCTCTACTATCGCATTTTCGGTGCTATTGGTATAGGTTTGTAATTCATTATTTCCCCAGCCACCTGCGCCTAAATCGTAAGTCCAATTGGAAGCATCTGGAGCACCATCAACATCAAATTCATCAGACCAGACTAATGTTGAATAAATTGAGTTTTCAGGACCTTGGTTTACATCTGGAACTGCATCTGTGGTTAGTATTCCAAACCATTTTAAGCCATTATAATCAATAGTACTTACTTTTAATTCATTATCAGTTCTAGAAATGATAGTATAATCATGGCTTCCACCGGTATAATATCCTAGAAAACCACTGTTAGAAAATGTAATTGTTTCTTTTCCTTCAACTAAACTTAGTGACCAGGTTTCAGAATAATTTGGATATAGGTAATTTTCGAATTCGCCATCACTATTTGCAGTTAAACCTTGGCTTCCACCTAAATCTGATGTCATTGGAACCGATTTTCCTAAAATATTATCATTTGTAGTATCTGTAAATGCTCCATTAGTATTGAATACGAAGCGGTCATCATAAGCACCTGAATCTTCTTTCTCATAAGGATTAGCAGACCATAAATTGGGCGTTTTTGAATTGGCATCTCCAAATCCAAAATGCCCGGAACTTTCAAACTTTATGCGCCATTCTTTAGAAGCATTGTCTGTAAGCATCGAGATTAATTCTGCAGAAGGCGTATAATTATAATATACTTCAATATCTACGGTTTCACTAATGGATTTATTATCTGAACTAATAGCAATGGCTGTTATAGAGTACACTTTATTTCCTGAGTTTAGAAAAGTGTATGTTTTTGTTCCTGTTGGAGCTGCTGAAATAACGCCATTATTTACAAATTGATAGGTTATAGCGTTATCTGCAGTAGCGGTAATTTGAACTATACCGCTTCCATCACCATAAGGGTTACTTGAATCTGCACCAACGATTGCTGTAGATACTTGTAAATTAGTTGGAACTATTGTATTATCAACATTATTATCATTGGTTGCACTACTATCACTAGAACAACTGGCTAGAAATAAAATAGTAATTAAGCCTATTAAATTTTTTAATTTTTTCATGATTTAGTAAAGTAACGTTTGCATGGAATGAGGTAGAATTTCTAAAGAAACTTGACTGTCATTTACCATCAAATTATAGGTGATTTTATCATCCGTTTTGTTCATAACCACAGTTACCATAGAACCATCTATATTTTTAAATGTGGTACTTTCAAGGGTGCTTCTGCTTGTTGTTGTGCTTACCCTAACAGCTTCAGGGTTGATAAACTTTGAAAAATGACCGATATAGTAATAAGACGGTGTGTAAATTAAGGCTCCCGTTTTGGTATCGGCATGAACAGGTGCAAAACAGAAATTTCCAACATGATTTGGTCCACCTGTTTCATCCAATAAAATGTTCCAATCAGTCCACCCCACAACACCACTATTAAAATCGTTAATCATGGAATTCCCATAGCGTTCAGCATTTGGCCAGTACTGGTATTTTTTTGCATCAAATTTTTCGTTGGTTCCTTCGGTAAACAATAAGTTTTTAGAAGGAAACGATTCGTTAAGGTTTTTAAGATTATCATACATAGGTTCGCCACCCGCCCAAGTTTCATACCAGTGAAAGCCAATTCCCCAAGCATATTTTGCCGCTTCAGGGTCCTCAAAAATAGTATTCGCTCTATGAGGCAATAAATCCCGGTTATGATCCCAAACCACGATGTTTTTATCTCCCACTCCAGCTTTCTCGAATGTTGGTCCTAAATAGTTTTTTAAGAAATCGCGTTCTTCTTCAGCCGTATAAATGCAAGATTCCCATATTTGAACTGCCATAGGTTCGTTTTGTATGGTTACACCCCAAACCGGTATACCTTCGGCTTCATAAGCTTCAATAAACTTGACATAATAATTTGCCCAAGCTTGATTGTACTCAGGTAACAATTTACCACCATGAAGCATGTTTTTGTTGGTTTTCATAAAAGCTGGAGGGCTCCAAGGACTTGCATAAAAAACCAAATCGTCTTTAATTAATGCTGTTGCTCTTTTTATCATGGGGATTCTAAATTCCTTATCATGTTCAATAGAAAATGTTTTTAATTCCCCATCACCTTCTTCAATATAAGTATAACTTGCAGAACTAAAATCGCAACTATGGATATTTGTTCTTATCACGTTGTATCCAATACCTTCTTTTCCGAAGTAAGACTGCAATAATTCCTCCTGTTTTTCGGTACTTAACTTAGCAAATACTTCCGCCGAGGCATCTGTAATTGCACCACCAATTCCCAAAAATTCCTGAAATGTTTTGTTAGGGTTAACAAAAACCGAAACTTCTGCCTCTGTTGGTTGGTTCGCTTTACCAAATACAACTTCATTGGTTTTTGTGAGCCTTAAATCTGTATCTTTTGCTGTTGTAAAAACTTTAACTTTTTGGTCAAAAAAAGACTTTACTGAGTTTTCTTCTGATTTAGTATCCGTTATTTTCAAATCTTCTTTATTAGAATTATTACATGAGACCATTAGCATGATCAATGCGATTAAACCAAAATATTTATTTTTCATAGTATTATATGTGTATCTGTTAATTTCTTTTAAATTCTAAATAGTTTACAATGATGCCGCCTTTATCAAAGACCAGCTTCATTTTATTTTCTCCTTTTGCTAATTTTATATTTGCAAAAGTTACTGTTTTATAAATGGCTTCATTGTTAGTTGTTTTTGGTAGAGCGAACACTTTTGATATATGCTTTTCCTTATTTTCTAAATGAATATTACTTTCTGAAACGTTACTTGAATAGCGTATTGAAATAGCAAACGAACCTCCTGTTTGTGCTGTAACAGTATATTGCAACCATTCCCCATCTTGGATATCAAAAACTTCATATCCGTTTGAAATTTCATCCTCACACATTTGAATATCTACACCGTCATTCCGCATTTTATTTCCTTTATTCCAGGAAACTCCAACGCCAGTAGATACCCTGTAATTAATAAAATCTTCATCTCGATATGCATAACCATTGGTACCTAAATCATACTCCGTTGCGTAAATTATACTTGGAATATTATTTTTTTTAAAAGGTTTGGTGGCGTTTGTGTTTACTTGTCGAAACATGGCGTCAATAACATCGGGTTTTATTGTGAGATGCTCCATTTTATAATTTTCAGCCAATTGCATTAATGCGTTAAACCCAAACGCTTCAGAAGGTTTCTCGCCGCCATCCTTCCAATAGTTACGAATAATTTCAAAATCAGGATTTTTGGTAACCGAAGTAACCCCAGCTATATTATCTACTTTTTTCATGGGCCAAAATGCCCAGCCAATATTGTTGCTTTCTACTAAGTTAATGGCCTCTTTAAACCAAACATTTGAGTTTTCACCACTTTCGCCCAACCAAATAGGCACATTGTATTCCTTTCTATAATTTAAGAATTTTTGAATGGATTCTATGGTATTATAATTCCAGTATTTATGAAAACTTAATACCGTATTATCGTCCCCAAGCGGAAAAATACCATCGTAATTATTTCCCCAACAATTACCTTCAATAAAAATAATATGATTACGATCCACTTCTCTAATAGCTTTCGTAACATTAACCATTAAGGTTTTTAAAGGCGCATTTAATGTTTCGTCACAGCCATTAATATTTTCTTCCGTAAAATTCCAATTGGGTTCGTTGATTATGTCGTAACCTCCAATCCATGGTTCGTCTTTATACCGATCAGCTAGCTTTCGCCATAAAGCAATCATTTTATTTTGATTCGCTTCACTTTCCCAAAGGGAAGGTTTCGATTTATCGTAATCAGAAATATTGGCGTCATTCCCTTGTCCGCCTGGTGCAGCATGCAAATCTAAAATAAGGTACATTTTATTTTCTTTACACCATTGTAACAAATCATCTGTCATTTGAAATCCTTTCTCAATCCAAGTGATTTCATCATTTTTTTCATCCTCGATGGGTGGTGTATATAAGTTATAATGCATTGGTAATCTAACAGAATTAAAACCCCATTCAGCCAAAGAATCGATATCTCTTTTGGTAATACCATTGGCTAAATAAGCATCATAAAATTTCTTTGTTTTTTCTTGACCAATAAGGTCTTCTATTTTTTGTTTGATAATATGTTGTGGTCCTGCGAAATCACCGGTTTGCAACATATACCCTTCCTGTACCATCCATCCACCAAGACCTAAACCGCGTAATAGCACATTTTTTCCATTTCCATCAACAATGTTTTGCCCTTCAGCATGCAAAAATATTTGAGCATTGGCACCATCGCTTAGTGTTAAAAACAAGCAAAATACTATTAAACCAAAATAGTTGTTTTTCATAATTGATTTCTTTTTGAATGCCTATTACCAAACATAGGTTCCAACGGCACCTGCATCTAAAGATGTTGTAATAGATTCATCAGGGGTTTTTATATTAAAAGCTGTATTGATAGCAGTGTTATTCACTACTATTGCAACAATATTTCCACTTGGGGTTTTAAATGCTACATTTGGTAAATCTGAAGCATAGTTTGAGTTGATTCGTACTGAACCTGGTCTTACAAATTTTGAAGCATGGGCAATAATATAATAAGCCACATTTCTTTTTACAGTATTATTATCAATGGTTAAAGCACCTAAACATTCTGTGCAACCGCCATCAGTATGGGGTTCTAATTTGGAGTTTGAAGCTAAATTCCATTCCAAAACGGTTTTACACCAATTTCGTGTGGCACCAACTATTAATTCTCTTGTGTGCCAAAGTAAATTATCTTTAAATTCACTATTAACGCCAACCCACTCTTCTGTAAAATATAGGTTTTTATTTGGGTATGCGTTATGCACTGTACTTAAGTTATCAATAGATCCTGCATATAAATGAAATGCAGAACCATCCACATATTTATTGGCTTCAGCATCAGCAAATATGGCCATGGGATAACCTGGATTATCTGCATTATGATCCCAAACCACAATTTTAGTTTTAATGTTTGAAGCTTCAAAAGCAGGCCCTAAATAATTTTTAACAAATTCCGCTTGATCCGAAGCTTCCATGTACATGCTTGGATTGTTACCATCATGCAAAGGTTCGTTTTGAATTGTAATAGCATCTATTGTAATACCTTCTGCTTTGTAAGCTTGAATATATTTTACAAAGTAATTGGCGTATGTAGCATAATATTCTGGTTTTAAACTTCCTCCTTTTGAACTATTATTGGTTTTCATCCATATTGGAGCAGACCAGGGCGACCCCATAATTTTAATATTGGGGTTAATCACTAAAATTTCCTTTAAAACAGGAATGAGGTTTTCTTTATCTTTTTCAATTGAGAACTTACTCAAGTTTTCATCGGTTTCACCATTAGGCAAATCGTTGTATGAAAAAGGTTCTGCGTCTAAATCTGATGCGCCAATACTGACCCTTAAATAACTTACACCTATATTATCCACACTAAAAAGCTCCTTTAAAATTTTAGTTCTTTCTGAAGCAGACATGTTATTTAGATGCAATGCACTACCACCAGTTAAAGAGAACCCAAAACCGTCCATTTCCTGATACGTTGTTTCTGGATTTACGGTAATTGAGAAATTAATATTCTCTGTATATAAAGGCACTTTGGTAGATTGTAATTTAAACAACGCTGATTTATCAGGCTTGGTAACATATAAATCTACATTGCTGTATGTTATATTTTGATTAGGAGGTGTTGTTACATCCGGCTCATTAGAAGTTGAATCAGATGAAGAACATTTTATCAATAAAAAACTTAGTATTAAAAGTGCAATAGGATGATTCATAAAAAAGTTTTTAAAATTATTAAATCAATTTAGTTATTACCCATACCTGAGAAGATATGAAGTCAAAAACATCGACCATACAAAACAATCAATGTTGCTCTTACTAGGATGAGGTGTTTTTAATAGTTTAAGCCCATATCCATACTGTGAAGCATATGGGCTTTTTAAACTAAACTAACTCAAAACTACTACTAATCTATACTATATTCTATTTAAGCAGAACCTCTCATTTCTACATTTTTAATGGTAATGCCCGGTGTAGTATTGCCTCCACATTTAATCACTAAATAGATGGTTCCAGTGGCATCGAATGTAACTGTATTGCTTTTAGAACTTGTATATGAGCTATCTACACAACCTACTGAAGAAAGTTTGCCACTAAATGAGCCTGTACCACAACCGTTCCATGTATTAAGCCCCATAACAATATTATTTGCATAATCGCTCCCTTGAACAGGTGCAACTGTACTGGCAAATACTTCAAACCAAGTTTCATCGTTTCCATTACCAGACACAATCATATCAATTTTATATTCTTTACCTGCAACAACATCAATAGCTTGGTAAATAGCTTGTTGGTTCCCACCACCAGCAACAATGGTTGCACTGCCATTATTGAAAGTCCAATTTGCTCCACTGGCACTTATGTTCAAAACCGTCCACTCTGCATAATCACTGGCATCTTGAAATTTCCCACCTCTTACTAAGTTTCCTGCTACCGGATCGGAGGTTGCAACATCAACACTTTGAGAAATTATGGCAGAAGCGCCACCTATACCAGTTACTTTATGTTCAATAGTGTAGGTTCCGGCATCTGGAAAAAAAACATCTTCTGTAGTTCCTCCAGTAGAAAAACCTGCACCAAAACCAAAGTCCCAGCTTGAGGTTATATAGCTTTTATTTGCTGTAAACAAATAAGTGTTATTTGTACCAGAAACCTCTGTTATGGTAAATCCAGCATCCATGTCTGTTTCAGTCAGCCCATTACCTTTTCCTAATTGATCTGGTTGACAAGCTACTACTACAGCAATTAAAACTACAGACAAAAACTTAGCAACCTTTTTTGATTTTATATTTAAGTTCATCATAATTTTGTTTTATAAATTAATAATTAGGATTTTGTACCAGTAATGTATTTTCCATTTCAGCTAAAGGAATTGGTAAAATTTCATTTTTTCCAGCGACAAACCCCCTATTGGCTAATACAGTTGCTGCTCTACCTGTTCTTACCAGATCATACCATCTAAAACCTTCTCCAGCTAATTCCAAACGACGTTCATTTAAAATGGCATCTATCGATACAGTAACAGAAGGCAATCCTACTCTTGCTCTTACGGCATCGAGTAATGCTTGTGCCCGCGATCCGGTACCACCTAGTGCTTCAGCTTCCATTAAATAAGTGTCGGCTAAACGTATCATGTAAGTATGCTGTTTATAGTTTAACTCACTTGCCCCACCTCCAGTAGAAACATCTGAGTTTAAAGGCATAAACTTTTTAAGATAATAGCCTGTGTATTGATAACTTTGTTCTAATCCAACCTCACCTGAATCTACATAAGCTTGTAGGTTTTCAATTGTTGAATCAAATCTCGGATCGCCTGATAAAGCATCATATAAGCTTTGTGTTATAATGTTATAGCCCCAACCAGCGGCATAATCAGGTGCAGTAGATCCTGTAGTTCGTACATAACCTCTTGGGCCAACCATAACGTTTAAACTGTTTCCTTCGTCAGCGCCAGAACCCCAGAACCCCCAATCGGCATTGCTTTTATCAGTATGTGCAATTTCAATAATAGACTCACTGTGGTAATTATTACCAACCACCCATAAATCTGAAAAATTATCAAGTAATTTATAACCATAGGTACTTGTAGATCCTGGAGTTCCATTTACTTCAGCCAATTGAGCAGCGGCTTCAGTGTTTTTTCCTCTGTATAAGTAAACTTTACCTAATAAGGCTTTTACAGCACCTTTAGTTAAACGACCTGCTTCGTTAGCTAAATCTAGCGTAACAGGAAGATCGGGAATAGCTTCAATTAAATCGGTCTCTATTTGTGCATACACATCATTTGGATCTGCTTGTGTTACACTATAATAATCACCTGTACTTAACGGTGCTGTAATAAGCGGAATATTACCAAATAGCCTTACCAATTCAAAATAATAGATAGCTCTTAGCACCTTTGTTTCGGCAGTAAACCTTGCTTTTGTAGCATCAGGCATATCAACATCAGGTAATTTTGTTAAGAGCGTATTGGCTCTAAAAACACCTTGGTAAAAGTCATCCCAATAGCTTTCTGCAACGGTAGATTCACTAATGGTATAATTAGAGAACACTTGCAATTGAGACCCATCGGAAGAGCTGCCTCCGCCTGCGTAATGATCGTCCGATCCGGAATTTAACAAAACAATCATATTTTCGAAGCCTTTGGATTGTTTTCCAATGACATCGTAAACGGCCACTAAACCAGAATATGCCTCTGATTCATTTCTATAATAGTTATCTTCCAACGCAGTGCCTATTGTGCTCACTTCTATAAACTCGTCACTACACGATACCGAGAGAAGTATTATTGGCAGCCCAATAGCTAAACTCATTATTCTTTTTAATTTTATTAGTTTCATCTTTATATATATTTTTATTAAAACTGTAAATTAATTCCTAGTTGGTTTGTTATGGCTTGTGGATAATACCCACGATCAATTCCAAAAATACCCCCACCGATTTCAGGATCATAGCCACTATATTTAGTAAATGTCAATAGATTTTCTGAGGTTAAATAAATTCTCAATTTATCTATTCCTAATTTACTTAATACATCCGCTGGAAGTGAATACCCTATCTGAATGGTTTTAAATCTTAAATAATCGCCATCTTCTAAATAAAAATCAGAGGGATTAGAAAAATTATTATTAGTGTCGTTGGTTGTTAATCTTGGATAACTGTTTGAAGTCCCTTCACCAACCCATCTACCTAAAGCAGCCGTTTGGTAATTGGCATTTTCTACATCCAGTCTTTTTAAACCTTGGAAGATTTTATTGCCACTTGCTCCTTGAAAGAATACCAATAGATCAAAATTTTTGTAATCTGCATTGAAGGTAAAACCAAAGGTGATCTTTGGAATGGAACTTCCTAAGAAATCTCTATCATCCGAATCTATAGTTCCATCGTCATTTAAATCTTGCCATTTAAAATCTCCAGGTTGTGCATTTGGTTGAATAACGGTTCCTGCAGAATTAACATAACCATTAATCTCTGCTTGGTTTTGAAATATACCATTGGTTTTATATCCGTAGAAAGAATTTACCGGTTGGCCAACCTGTGTTCTAGTAATCGGGTAAGTACTTGATTGAATGGTTGCTCCGCCCGATATAAAGTCTATCCCGTTACCTAAAGATGTAACAGTGTTTTCTAAAAATGAAACGTTTCCATTTAACGACACATTAACTTCGTTGAAGTTTTTGTTGAAGCCAAGTTCTAAATCAATACCCGTGTTTTCCATATCGCCCACATTTCCTGTAGGTAGTCCAACAGCACCAACATAACCTGGTATAGGAACAGGTTGTAAAATACCCGTGGTTTCTTTTTTATACCAATCGAATGCAACCGAAAAATTTTTAAATAGTCTAGCATCGAAACCAATGTTAAGTTGACTTGTTTCTTCCCACTTTAAATCTGGATTTGAAGGCGCATCAGGACTATTACCAATGGTTACTGAACCAGAAGTGCCTATGGTATAGTCTCTTCCATCACCAATGGTAGCTAAATACACATAATCTGGCGAGCTATCGTTACCAGAAGCACCATAACCGCCTCTTATTTTAAGTTGGTTAATCATTTCATTAGTTTCCCAGAAACTTTCTTTTGAAGGTACCCAACCTACAGAAACTGATGGAAATATCCCATATTTATTATTGCCTCCAAAACGCGTAGACCCATCGCGTCTTGCAATTGCTGTAAGTAAATATTTTTCTTTATAATCATAATTTAACCTTGAGAATAAAGAGGTTACCCTGTGTTCAACGCCTGTGTAAGCTGATGCATCAATCTGGTCTGTGGGTACACTAAAATTAAACGATGCATCTTGGTAATTATCTACAGGAATGTCGAAATAGGTAACTGTTTCGCCAGATGATATATTATCCACATAAACACCTTGCCCAAGTAGCACACTGAAATTATGGTTTTTTAATGATTTTGTATAAGAAACTGTATTTTCAATATTCCAATCAAATCCTTTATTTGTTCCTCTGGAAATATTATTTTGGGTAACTATTGAAGCTGCATTTAAATAAGATACAGGAGTATAGCTTTCATATCCCCAATATGCTAATTTACCTGCCAAAGTACTTCTGAATTTTAAGCCTTCAATAGGTTCAATCTCCACATATGCATTCCCTACAAAATTATCTGCCCACCCATAATTTCCTGAAAGGGTTTTTTGGTATGCCAATGGGTTAGACATTTCTTGTGCTACCAATGCAGAAATACCGTAAGGATTTCCATTAGCATCTCGCCATATCCCATTATTTGTATATGGGGCTTGACCAGCACGAGTCGCATTGGTTTCTACTATAGGTGTTAAAGGATCTAAATTTATAGCAGATGATAATGGCCCTCCAAATTCACTATTGGTATTACCTATACCAATGTTTTTTTCATTTGAATACCCCACGGTTTGTCCAAAACGAAGCTTATCGGTAATATTATGTGTTGAATTTAAACGGATATTTTTTCTTGTATATTTTGAAATATCACTCATTACGATACCTTCTTGATCGGTATATCCAAATGATGCAAAGAATTTAGAAACATCGTTACCACCACTCAAACTAAATTCTTGAGTGGTTCTTTTAGCACTGTTATTGAAAATTACGGATTGCCAATCGGTGCCTTCACCATAAGATGATGGGTCTGAAAATAAAATACTTCCACCTCCATTAACAGATTTTTCATTTAAAAGTGTAGCATACTCCGTAGCATTTAATAAATCTAATTTTCTAGCTGGAGATGACACTCCAGTATAACCATTATAATTTACACTTAGCTTACCTAATTTTCCTTTTTTAGTGGTAATAAGGATAACCCCTGTAGCCGCTCTAGATCCGTAAATAGCCTGTGAAGCAGCATCTTTTAATACCTCTACGGATTCAATATCCGATTGGTTTAAAAAGCCGATTCCACCAGCGTCAACAATTACACCGTCAACAACCCATAAAGGCTCATTGTTATTTAAAGTAGTAATCCCTCTTACCCTTACAGTAGATGAAGCTCCTGGTTGACCTGCATTTGCAGCAATGGTAACACCAGAAACTCTACCTTGTAGCGTTTGCTCAACTCTAGTGATTGGTAAATCTTCCAATTCACTTTGTTTAACCCCAGAAATGGCGCCGGTAACCACACTTCTTTTTTGGGTACCGTACCCTACAACCACAACCTCATCCAATTGTGCTAAGTCTTGCGCCAAAGTAATATTTAAACTAGAACTGTTTTTTACAACAACATCTTGCGTAACATAACCAACATAGCTAAAAGATAATGTAGACCCAACTTCTGTATTGATAGCAAAAGCTCCATCAAAATCTGTAACAGTACCAATCTTGGTTCCTTTTTTAATAACGTTTACACCAGGAACAGGCAGTCCTGTTTCGTCATTTACAACTCCACTTATGGAAATTTCTTGTGCAAAAGAAAACCATGTCGAAATAATAAATAGAATCGCGAACGATTTTAAGTTCAAATTGTTTTTTTTCATATTTAGTTTAATTTAGTTTTTGGCCCTCATATAATGAATGGCATGAAACAAATTAAACCAAGAAACTTGAAAAGTACAATGAGAAGTATAAAATAAGTAGATTTAATACAACTAAAAAAACTGTTAAGTATTTGTTAATTAGATATATATATTCAATGTATATGAAATATAAAGTAGTAAAAATATAACGGTAACACAGAAAAAATGAAAGTCTTTATTTAAAAAATACAAGAATTCAATAATTTTTACTAAAGAAAATTAATACAATATAAATTTTACATTATTTTTTTTACCATATCCTCAAACTCTTCTCGGTTAATAGCACTATTTCTAACTTTAACTCTATAATTGTAAATGGTATTTACGGAGTATCTTAATATTTTTGAGATTTTGGAACTGTTTGAAATGCCCAACCTGATCAAGGCAAAAATTCGTAATTCTACCGTTAAGGCATCTTCTTGTTTAACAATTATTTTCCCTTCTTCATTCAATAGTTGATTAAAACTTTCAATAAAATTTGGATATATATGCAAAAAAGATTTGTCAAAATTAGTATAGAATATTTTCAATTCCTCATCTACTACATTTTTCGATTTAATAAGTTCAAGCAAATCATTTGTTTTATTGGTAACTATATATTTTCGAACCGTTTTTCTGTAAACATCCAATTTATCAATGTATTCTGAATATAAGTTTAAAAATGTGCCTATATACTGTTCTTTAATGGTATCAACTGCTGAAAGCTCTTCATATAATCTTTTAAGGTCGTTGTTGGAAAAATTTAATTTTTCATTTAAATCCTTTAACTGCAAATTGGCCGTTTTTAAATGTTCTCTTCCCATCTTTATTTTTTTATACTGTTTAAAGATGAAAAATAAGGCAATCATTAATATTATAGATAGGAAACTAATAAACATTAACTGCTTTTTAAGTTTATTGCTTTGCTTAAGGTTTTCGATTTCATAAGATTTTGATATGACTGGTAACACATTGGATATATCTAAAAACCGTAATTTTGAGTTGTAAAATTTGGCGTCTTCAAAAGAAAAACCAATATATTTATGAGCTCTTTCAACATCACCTTCCTCAAAAAGAATTACAGCTAAATTTGCCATAGAAGCATTGTCTTTTACAGATGCTTGGATATCTGAAATAGCTGATAGAATCAGGAACTTTTTTTGATTTAATCTGTTTCCGTCTATTTCAGAACTCATATAAGACCTATTAAAGGTTACCATTGCGTATTCTCGAGTACCCATTTTAGCAAGAGCCAATCTTTTAGCATTTATTTCTAGCGCTTTTCTTGTGTCAAATGCATCTCGATAATTTTGTTCAGTAACTTCTAAATACATTTTTGAATTTTCACCAAGTTTGGATATTTGAGCATCCAAGGAATCTTTATATGCAAAATACAATTGGTCATATTTTGCACTTATACTATTTACTCTCGAAATAGTTCTAAGTTCATAATAACACCTTTTATAAATGATGTAATATTCCCTGATTAATTCTTGCGATAAATTTGACGGGTTTATTTCTTCTAGTAATTTTATAGATTCGTCATATCTGCCCGATGTTGCTAAAAGTTTCGCAAGCCTTAAAGTTGATTCTTTTAAAAAATAGTCGTTCCCCAAATTTTTTGCCAACGCCAAATTTTCTTCAATGTAATGTAATGTGGAATCAAAACTGTAATATTCATACTCCGATATTAGCTTGTTGGTAACAAAGTAATGGTTTTCAGGAGTGATATCCGCATCAGATAAAAGTGTTTTTAAATTAGCGATTCGTGATTCTTTGGCTTAGTCGTAAGTATCCCTCTTAGCCATTTCTTTTTCCAACCTTACAATTAACGAATCTAATTCGGTTTGAGAATAAAGAGGTGTGGCTATGATAAAAAGTAGTATGTACAGAAAAATTTTATGCATTGTAATTTAATTTTGAAATAAAATCCGTTATTATAAAATATAAATAGCAGAGTTTAAAACAAACTAATTTATCAAAAATAATAATGCTTTTACTATTTAAGGTTTTTTTTATAGCTTGAAATTAAAAAAAGATTTAAGGATAATAGCAAAAACAACTAAAAAAGAAAAAGAAGTTAATCATAACCCTATTAACTCCTTTTTCACTACTAATCAACTAAACTAACTATAATTATTCCATATCTATAACACCTACTACTTCGTAGGCTCTGGTTCCATTTATCTGAATTTTTTCATAAAGTACATTGGCGTATTCGTAATAAGTTAATCCATCTATAACAACTTTTTCATGGTCTTGCGGAAGTTCATACACTACAGTACCTACTTCAGGCTCTACTACCTCATATTCATTATTTGATTGAAGGTAAAAAATGCCATCTACATAGAAGTAATTAAAATTATTAAAGTGAATACGTACAAAATTTGGTGGCAGGATATTTATTCTAAACCCAATTCTTGGCTGAATAACAATATAATGTCCTCTAGATTGTGTGTAATACCTATTATTGGCATAGTAATAATTTTGTCCATTATGCCTAATCAAAACTCTATTATTAGGTACGGTTCGCACTGAAACTACTTTTCTTGTTGGGGTTCTATATACTACCCTGTTACTAGGTACTCTATTAACGGTTGTTCTTTTAACGGTTGTTGTTTTATTATTTGTACTACGACGTGTTTGCGCTGTTGCCTGCGGAATAAACGCCACCATTAACAATAATGCTAATGCATACGTTTTAATTAGTGTTTTCATAACTCATTAAGATTTTAGGTTCAACTTTATAATACTTAGACCTTGCTTTGTATTAATAGTTTAAAGATAAACCCGAAAAAAAGAAATATAAAAGCAAATAGACGGTTGCTGGTTTTATATCTACTTAAAATACGATTTTATAGATTGAAAAATCATCAGCTACGTGATTTAAGATGCTTGTTCGTGGTAATAGCTTAGATACAAACCCTAATTTAATTCCTGTTTTAATTTAGTGATCAATAGTTTGGTTTTACCACGTAACCTTTTGGCGTTGTCTAACTGTATTTTGGTTTGCAATAAGCGATCAATAATGCTATTTTGATATTCCTTACTGGCAAGTAAAGTGGCATAGTCCGATTTATTTCCGAATTCTTTAATGCGTTCATATTTCAAACTGTCATTTGGGAGCTTATCTATTAATGAGATATACTTTTCTAAAACAGGCTTTATTCGATTTGCCACGATGATTTTAATTTTCTCATCCTGCTCTTTAAAATCTTGAATTTTATTTGGGTATCTAATAATTAATTCTTTTAATTCGGTACTTTCAATAAATTCAAATTTATTGGTATTTACAACCGAATTTATAAAACCGTCCAATAAATTTACCTCGTTATCAAATATATTGATAATGGTATCTTTTGCACCTTGTGTCAGTTCATTTGGATTTTGACCTACATAATTTAAAGTATTTTCTAAATATTTTATGGTTTGTGGGTATTCATCAATTAAACCGCTTAATGAACTCAAATTGGTATTTAATTCTTCGTTTAAATTGGCATAAATTTTTTGTTCTGAAATATTGTTTTTTCTAATATCATTTAAATTATTTATTTTCCAAGCAATGGATATACCAATAACAATAAGCACTATTTCACCCAATGCATATATCACATAAGATTTAAACTTACCTAAGGCTATTAAATTTCTTCTTAATTTTCGGAATAATTTCATATAAGGGTTTTTTATACTAAAATAAGGTTACACATTCGTTAAATCTAGTGTATAAGCAACGTGTACAAATTGTTTTGTATGATTATAAATGAATTAAAAATGTTTAGGGATTACAGGTTGAGCGAATTGTTGTTTACATATTCCAAGAACTTTGGCTTGTATTGCTCTGAAACCGTAATACGTTGTTTATTGATAATAATTTGACTACGCTCTATAACTTCAATATTTTTTAAGGACACGATAAAAGAACGATGAACCCGCATAAATTTTGTTTCTGGCAATTCTTCTTCCAACGACTTTAAACTCATAAGGGTTAAAACAGGCTTCGGATTATCTTTCAGCCATATTTTAATGTAATCTTTCAAACCTTCGATATAAAGCACATCGGCCAATTTTATGCGTAATTGTTTGTATTCAGATTTTACAAAAAGAAATTCCTTTTCTTCTGAAAGCATGGGTTGTTGTTTTCCTTTCACTAATGCAAACCAAGTACTCGCTTTATTTGCAGCCGCCAAAAACTCGGCATAATCAAAAGGTTTTAGTAAATAATCCAACGCTTCAACTTTAAAACCTTCTAAGGCATATTGGTCAAAAGCCGTGGTGAAAATAACCCGGGTTTCTTTGGGTAGCATTTTAGAAAACTCAATACCCGTTAAATCCGGCATTTGGATATCTAAAAACAACAAATCTACAGGCTCCGTTTTTATAAACTCCATGGCTTCAATGGCGCTACTGCACTTCTTTTTAAGTACTAGAAACGGTGTTTTTTCAACATAGCTTTCCACTAAATTAAGAGCCATGGGCTCATCATCTACAATAACACAAGTAATTTTTTGATTGCTCATTGTTTAAGTGGTTTCAATTTTTAAAGTTACTAAAAAACGGTTGTCCGTTACCGTCGTTTCAAAGTTATATTTATTGGGATACAGTAATGCTAAACGTTTTTCCAGATTCTGCAAACCAATTCCAGAACCGCTTTTATCGCTTGTCTTTTTAGGAAAATTATCATTTTCAATAGAAAACACTACTGTTTTATGATTACACGTCATGTTTATTTCAATTTTACTTTCTTTAGTTGCAGAAACACCATGTTTAAAGGCGTTTTCAATTAAAGAAATAAATAATAAAGGAGCAATTTGAATACCACTTTCTTCAGATGGAAAATGATAGCTTACCTCTGTTTTGTCAGACACTCGTAGCTTCATCAATTCAATGTATTTTTCCATAAAATCGATTTCTTTTGAAAGAGGCACCAACTCCATATTGGTTTCATAAAGCATATAGCGCATTAACTTGCTTAAACTGTGAATAGAGGTTTTGGCTTGTTCTGGTGAAATGTCTACCAACGAATAGATATTATTAAGCGAATTAAAAAAGAAATGTGGTTGCAATTGGTAATGCAAATGTTGCAATTCTGATTTCAATTGAAAATTAGCTGCTTCCTTACGTTCTGCTTCTGTTTTTACCCAACGCTTGGTCGTTTTTATAGCAATAGAAAATAACAAAGGTGCCATATATGATAGCATTTGCACATAAATAAACATCTTAAATGGAGGACCATTACCATCATTATCCTTGGGTGCTTTTCCAATGAAATCTTGAAAAAGAGTACTTTCAATATATTCTTTTAAGAGTAGGAAAATAATAATAACAACAACATTTATAATGATGAACAAACTCGTTTCTTTTACAAACAAAAACCGGTCTATTAAAACAAAATAATTGAGATAGAATACAATAGCGTAAAATATTAAAGGAATCCAAAAATGTGCAATGATTCTATTTATTTCTTGTTCTTGTCCGTATGACAACACATATGGCATGCTGAATAAGACAAACCAAACAAGCAGGTGTGACAAGAATGTTATTTTATTGTTTTTATTCATAATCAATTATTCGTAGCGTAAAGCTGTTATTGGGTCTAAAGCTGCTGCTTTTTTTGCAGGATACCATCCAAAAAAGATACCTGTTACAGCGCACACGGCAAAAGAAATGACTATGGAATACAGAGCCACACTTGTGGGCCAATTTAAGAATTTTTCGATAAACACGGTTGCTCCAAGACCCAAGAAGACTCCAAGCAATCCTCCTGTGATACTTATTAAAATGGCTTCAATTAAAAATTGCATTAAAATATCGGAACCTTTACCGCCTACTGCCATACGCAAACCTATTTCTTTAGTACGTTCTTTAACAGAAACATACATGATATTCATAATACCAATACCACCAATAAGTAATGAAATACTTGCAACCGCTACTAACAGAATGGTTAACATTTCGCTGGTAGAACTAAAGGTTGAAATAAGCTCTTCCATAGAACGCACATGAAAATCATCTTCTTCATTATCTATTAATTTGTGTTGTTTGCGTAAAATTTCTGAAACTTGAGTTACTGCTTCTGGTGCATCATCTTCACTTATAGCAGATGCTATAATGGATTCTAAATGGTCTATTGCCAAAATTCGTTTTTGTACTGTTGTGTATGGTGCAATAACTACATCATCCTGATCTTGGCCAAAGGTATTTTCTCCTTTTTCTTCTAAAACACCAATAATTTTAAAAGGAATATTATTAAACCGAATCATTTGACCTACAGGTTCTTGACCATCGGGAAACACATTATCAACAACGGTTTGTCCTATTAAAGCCACTTTGGCGGCCGATTGCACTTCAGCATCTGTAAACATACTTCCGCTTTGCAATTCGGTAATTTTAATTTTTAAATAATCTTGATTTACCCCGTAAATTGTTGATGGCCAGTTGTTGGAACCGTTAATAACTTGTCCGCCACCATTTACCAATGGAGTTATATAAGTTAATAAGTCGGCTTGTTCTTTAATTGCATAGTAATCATTAAGCGTTAATGTTTCCATGGCGCTTCGTTCTTGTCTAACACCACCTCTAACATCAGATCCAGGTCTAACAGTAATCATATTAGAACCCATACTAGAAATAGTAGCACGGATGCTTTCTTTTGAACCTTCACCAATTGCCAACATAGCAATTACAGAAGCCACTCCAATAATAATTCCTAACATGGTTAGCAAGGTTCTTGTTTTATTAAGAACAATGGCTTTAAAAGCGATTTTAATTAAATTTAACAGTCTCATAATTAATCGTCTTGTTTAGGTAATTTTGCTAATTCTTCTGCTGCAGATAGTATCTTAGGATTTTCATAATCTTTAATAATATTTCCATCTCTTAAAACAATGGTTCTGTTACTAAATGCTGCAATATCAGGCTCATGCGTTACAAAAGTAATAGTGATTCCTTGCTTATTTAGATCTTGAAACAACGACATAATTTCGTAAGAGGTTCTTGTGTCTAAATTTCCTGTAGCTTCATCTGCTAAAATCATCACTGGATTGTTTACCAGCGATCTTGCAATGGCAACACGTTGTTGTTGTCCTCCCGATAGTTCTGATGGTGTATGATCCATTCTATCAGCCAAACCAACCATTTCCAACGCTTTTGTAGCGCGTTCTTTGCGCTCTTCTGTAGACACTTTACTATTGTACAACAAGGGTAACTCTACATTTTCCAGCGCTGAAGTTCTAGCCAATAAATTATAAGATTGAAAAATGAATCCTATTTTTTCGTTTCTTATGGTTGCTAATTGATTTCTGCTCAGGTCTTTTACTTTAACACGGTCAATTTCATAGGTGCCAACGGTAGGTTGGTCTAAACAACCTAAAATATTAAGTAAGGTACTTTTTCCGGAACCACTTGAGCCCATAATGGTAACAAACTCGCCTTCTTTTATGGTAAATGAAATACCTCTTAGCGCATGAACTGTTTCGGTTCCCATAACAAACTCACGCTTTAAGTCTTCTATTTTAATGATTTCTTTACTCATGGCTACTTACTTTTTTTATTTGATCCAGGTGGTTTTGGCATAAACGGACTTTCACTGGTTGCTTCGTTACTGACTTCAGATTTGCTAACACTTTTTAAGCTATATACCAATTTTTCACCTTCAGTAACACCACTTAATATTTGAACATTTACACCATCACTTGCCCCTAATGTTACTGTTTTTGGTGTAATGCTTCTATCGTTTCCAAGCACCCAAAGGGTTGTTTCATTTTTAGATGAGTTGCTTATGTTTTCTGGTAAATTATGATGTGTATTATATGTTGCTAACGTTTCTGCTTCTGGTTTAAAGTTTATGGCTTTAGCTTCCGCAGTTAAAACATCTTTTAATTCTAAGGTATAAATAGAAATGGTTGCCGTTAAGCCAGGTTTTAATTTTAAATCGGGGTTATCTGCTTTAATAACAACGGTATAGGTTACCACATTTGATGTTACTGTTGGGTCTAATCTTACTTGCGTTACTATCCCTTCAAAGGTCTCACCGATATAGGCATCAACCGTAAAAGATACACGTTGTCCATTTTTAACATTTCCAATATCAGCTTCATCTACATCTGCTTCTACCTGCATTTCTTTTAAATCCTGAGCAATAGTAAACAGTGTGGGCGTACTAAAACTTGCGGCAACCGTTTGGCCTTCGTCTATAGCTCTGGAAAGCACAACACCATCAATTGGTGCATAGATATCTGCATAGCTTAAATTAGTTCTTGCAGATTGTAGGTCTGATAATCGTTGTGTAACAGTTCCTTTAGCTGTTTGATAGTTATATTCGGCATCATCAAAATCTGATTTACTGATCACATGATTTTCATACAATGTTTTTTGTCTGTCGTAGATAGTTTTCATATAATTTCTTTGACTTATAGCATTATCATATGCAGCTTGTGCTTGTGTTTTAGAAGCTTTAAGATTTGTTTTATCTAATTCAGCAATAAGCTGCCCTTCTTTTACTTCGCTGTTATAGTCTACATATATTTTTTCAACAACACCAGATACCTGTGTACCTACATCCACCTGATTAATCGGTTCTATGGTTCCTGTTGCTGTCACCATGGTGGTTACATTTGCTTTTTTTGCTACTATGGTTTTTGCTTCAACAATAATAGCATCGTCGCCTTTTATAAAAGCGTAAGCTGCAATAGCCAGTATCACTACTACAATGCCACTTATAATAATTGTCTTTTTATTTTTCATTTTGATTAAAGTTTAATGTCGTTTCCTTGATAAAATTGTAATAACTGATGGTATAAAATATTTAAGTATTTCGCTTGTAAATAGTTTTGTTGTGCATTGGTAAAGGTGTTTTGGTTAATCACTAAATCGGTAGTGCTTAAACTTCCTAATTCATACTTTTTCTGCGCAAGTTTATAGCTTTGTTCTGCGGCTGTTTTAGAAGCTTCAGAAGCAATTACTTGTTCTTGTGCTGAAAGCGCATTTTGATAGGCTGTTTCTACTTTTTTATAGATGTCTTTTTCGGTGCTTTGCTTTTGTATTTGGGCTTTTTCAATATTAATGGAGGCTGTTTTTACAGCCGCTTTTGTTTGGTTTCTGTTAAATATGGGAATGTTTAACGATACGCCTATGCGTTGATTAAAATTAACATCAAATTGGTCTGAAAAAGTATTATCACTAATACTTGTATAACCAGAGCCCAGACTTCCTATTAAAGATAAGGTTGGTAAAAAGCCGCCTTTGGCAATGTCCAATTCTTTTTCGTTTGCAGCTATGTTTAGGTTGCTCACTCCTATTTCTGGTAAATAGTTTAAAGCTTTGTTATAAATAGTTGTTTTATCAAGTTCTAGGTTTACCAAATCCATGTTTTCATCAATGGTTTCAATTTCTAAATCTTGCAGGGGTGGCAATTCCAATAATTGTTTTAACTCGATAATATATTGCTGGTAGTCGTTTTTTGCTGCAATCACATCATATTTATTGGTGGCTTCTTGACTTTGTGCTTCGGTATAATCACTTAAAGCAAAAGTTCCTGCATCCAGACGTGCTTTAGCCCGTAACACTTCCTTTTCTGAAGCTGCTAAATTGTTTTCGGCTATAGCAATACTTTCTTTGCTGTATAAGGTTTGCAAATAGGTTTCCAGAAGGTTTAAAACAATGTTGTTTTTCTCTACTTCTTCTTGAAAAACACTTTGCTCCAACAATAATTTATTTTGTTTGATCTGATTGTTGATTTGGTTGCCCTGAAACAAGGTCATAGAACTGTTGATGCCAACGTTTGTACTGTTTATTTGGTCGGTTACATAATCGCTGGTAATGGGATCTATGGTGTTTCCACTGGAAAAGTTTTGGGAAGCACTACCAAATAGGTTGGGCAGTCTAGATGATTTTGCTTTGCTATAATCTACTTCTGCAAGATTCTTATTTAATGTAGCATCTTTTACCGTGATGTTGTTTTCTAAGGCATAATCAATAAGGTCTTTTAAAGACCAAACTTTAGGTGGCGTACTGCTCGATGCCTCTTGCGCAAACGTAAATGAAGCAACAAACAAGCTTGCTATCATGAGATATAATTTCATTTTTAAGGTGTTTTAAATTAACACTTCAAAGGTGAAACTATATCTCCTTTTAATAAACTGTAATAGATGTTCTGGGCTATTGGCTATACAGAAGCTCCAGTTTTATCGATGGGATTTTTTTAATAATTTTATAGAGGATAGGCTACATTCATATTGTTTATAATTCTAACACATTTTACTGATAAAATTAAATGCAATAATGAAACCTTTGTTCATCAAATTTATTTGGGTTTTAAAAGTTAAACCCCTAACCTTTTCATCACATCTTCTTTATAGGTTTCACCAATTGGAATCCGTATTTTATCTATGACTACTTTGGTTTTTTGTAACGCATCAATAAACCCTACGTTAACAACATAAGATCTGTGAATTCTTATAAACTGTGAAGACGGTAGTTTATCCATAATATCCTTAAAGCTGGATAAGGTTAAAATAGCTTTATTAGTTGCTGTAGAATAAATCCTGATGTAATCCTTTAGTCCTTGGATGTATTTAATAGTATCCATATTTATCTTGATTTTTTCATATTCAGATTTAACAAAAATAAAATCATCAAACGCATTTATTTGTTGTATTCCTGCAGGAAAAACATTTGATACATTATTTTTCTCCAGTTCATATTTTTCTTTAGCTCTTGAAATAGCTTTTAAAAAACGATGAAACGGAATAGGTTTTACTAAATAATCGGTAGCATTTAAGTTAAATCCATCTAAGGCATATTGTGGATATGCCGTTGTAAATATAAATTGCGGAATATTATCCAAAGCCTTTACCAAATCTATCCCGGTAAGGTTTGGCATTTCAATATCTAAAAAAATGAGATCTACTTTGTGTTTATTTAATAAGGTTATGGCTTCTAAAGGGTTGGTACATTTAGCTACTATTTCCAAACCTCCAATTTGGTTGATGTAGGACTCTATAACATCAATTGCTAATGGTTCATCATCTATAATTATACATTTCATCTAAGTCAAATTTAAAGTTAAATTCACAATAAACCTATTGTCTTTCTCAGCAACCAATAGCGTATGCTTATCTTTATACAAAAGCTCTAGCCTTTCTCTTGTGTTTTTTAATCCTATGCCTGAACTATCATGATCCTTTTTTATATTACCTATTAAGTTTGTGCATTTAAACTGCAATTCATCTCCATTTACATCAATTTCGATTTTCACTTCAGTATTACCTTTAAAATCTGTACCATATTTAAAGGCGTTTTCTATAAATGAAATGAGCAATAAAGGCCTTATTTTTTGATTAGAAATAGAACCATGTATGTTTAATGTTACATGCTCGTTGTTAGCTATTCGCAACCGTTGTAATTTTAAATAGTTTTGAATATACTCTATCTCTTTATTTAGCGTTACAAAATCATTATTTGTTTCATACAGCATATAACGCATTAATTCGGATAAGGTTATTACGGCTTCTGGTGCGTCATTCGATTTTTTGGTGGTAAGCGAATAAATACTGTTTAAAGAATTAAACAAAAAATGAGGGTTCAACTGACTTTTTAAAAAAGATAGTTCGGTTGCTGATTTTTGTGCTTCAATTTCTTTTTTGTTTCTTTCGTTTTTATTCCATTCCAAATAAATCCGTAATGCGGTCCCTGTTATTATTAATGAAAAACTAAACACAAGTGGCCTAAGTAGTTTCATAAAAACAAAGGGTACGCGTCTATTTTTAGGAAAACCGGGTGGCATTCCATTATGATTTGGTTCAAATTTTGGCATCAATTCCTGAAAAAACAGTGCTGATATTATTAACATAACAATTACTATAGACCCATATAATATTGTTTTATTTTTAAGTAATAACCTGTCAACTAAATAGATATAATTAATATAAAAAAGTAATATGTTAGAAAATAAAAAAATTATAATACGATAGTTTATAATATTAGACTCTGCCTGAGGTTGCATTAAATTAAAAATAATGAACACGGTCCAAATTGAAATATGCAATAGTATTTGCCTATAATTTCTTTTATCTAAAAAGAATGGTTTTTTCATCTGCTGTAATTTTATTAGGCTCTAGTTTAAAATAGATATTATTGTTGAACAGCACTGTCATTCCGACGCAGGAGGAATCTTTAGGGATTCTTCACTTCGCAAGCTCCGTTCTGAATGACAAACGTGACAGTATCAACACAATTTTGAACTAGAGCCTTTTATTATTGCATTTAAAATGCCTTAATTGATGGTGCTCAAAGTTAACTTAATCTGGGCAGGTTAATTGAACCTCCAAGTTTTTTAGTTCTATCAATGAAATTTTTGGGTTTTCATTTCTATTTAGTTTTTCTTTAACCAAGTCTGCTACTTTTTGAGCATCCTCAAAATTACAAAAAGCTTGATTGTATTGAATTGCTGGAATGTAATCTTGCTTAATCAATACCTTGTTATTATAACTAATGCTGTACCCAAACCCTGTTTTAGTTTTAAATACCAATGCTTCTATAGTATCTTTTTTACTCCTTATATCAGTTTTACTCCCTATATATGTCTTTAAAACTATAAGACCTACTACAGCTATACTTAAAATAATTACAAAAAAAACAATATACTTTTTCATAATATTCATTTTAAAAAATTTTTAAAACCAAAGCAATTTTCCTTATAGGGGGTGTGAGATAAAATAAGGAAAATGCTTTGGATAAAAAAAAGCTACTAATCAAACTAAATTAATCTGTAGAATCATATTCTTGTTGTGGAAACAGCTCATAAATATCGTCTAAATAATAGCTTCCACTTCTTCCAAATAACACAAACCCTCTATCTAATGTTGAGAAACTAACGGCATCTTGCCTAACAGACCCCTCAAGACCTGTTATGTTTTCCCATAAATCAGTTGATGGATCATACTCCCATAAAGTAGCAACAGCACCTCCATTATAACCTGTTGCAATATAACCCATTCCGTCAATACTAAACCCAACAGCGTTAGATCTTGTTATAGAATAATCATCATCATCATCTAAATCTAACTTACTAGTCCAAGTTTCAGTTGCTGGATCAAACATCCAAAAATCGGTATTATAAGACCCGTTATTAAGACCAGTTCCTAAATAAACTTGATAGTTTATTACAAATGTTGTAGCATCTCTTCTTTTATCTCCTCCAAAACCATAAAGTTCTGTCCATTCGTCAGAAGTTGGGTTGTACTTCCAAAAATCTTTTTTCTCTTTATCACCATCATATCCTGTTCCAATATACCCGTAGCCATTAATTCCAAACTCAACAGCTCCCATTCTTACGCCACCACCAAAATCTGCTTTTTGAGTCCATGAATTTGTGTCTGGGTCGTACTGCCAAAAATCGCTTAATTCATTAAGTCCATCATAACCTATACCTACATAACCTTTTCCATCTAAAGAAAATCCGGATGCAGAAGTTCTTGCCACTCCTGGAAAACTGGCTTTTTGAATCCAATAATCACCCTCTATATTATATTGCCAAAAATCATTTAAATAATCGTCTCCATCATAACCAGTACCTGCATATCCCAAATTGTCTATCACAAATCCAACAGCATTACTTCTGGGAGTGCCATCAAAAATGGAACGTTCAACCCAGTTGCCTCTTTCATAATCGTCATCACTTGGTGAACAACTTATTGTTATGGATATAAGGATTATCAATCCTAATAAAATTCTCATATTTCCTTTCATAATCTGTTTTTTTACTTTTTTAAATTAAATTTTATTCCTGCTGAAAAAATTGGTTTTGGGGTTGTATTAAAATCAAATACTTTATTGTTTTCTGAATTAAGTAATGTGTATTTGTTGGAAAGCAAATAACCTCCTTTAAACAAAATGGTCCAATTATCATCCATTTTATAATTATATTCTATTGTTAAAGAAGTTGTTGTAAAAGAAGCTTTATTTGCTTCACTTATAGGGTTTACTAAAATTGGAGCACTTAAATTTGAATAAACCCCCTCTGTGAACAACATTGATGTTATTGTGCTCAAATCATTTATTTTATAAGCTGCATATGTTTTAGGAAACCCAATTCCATACGAGAATTTATCAGTAACTTGTTTCGAATAAATTATGGTTGGCAATAATCTTGGTTTTCCTGTTATTGTAGTATAATTAATGCCTAGTGTTAATGCCTCATAATTATCTTGAGCCCCCATTATTTTAGTAACAGATAGTTCTCCTAAAAAAATTAAATCGTCATAATTTATACGACTTGTTGAATTTGAAACGAACGACACTTCTGCTTGCATATTAAATTTCCATGTATCTGCCAGCGGATATGTGTATTTTAAACCATAACTTAAATCATTAAATGTTGATAAATTGGTAGTTGAAAAACTATAATCTTTCCCATAATTTAATTCATAAAAATCCATAGCTAAATTATGTGTCAATAATCCTTTTTTAAGTTTTACCGGTATGGAAACCCTAAAAGCGGTTTTATAAAAATCAATTTTATCATTTCCTATTGGAGACAATGAATAATTAAATGAAAACAAATCTTCATTTGATTGTCCAATAGATTTATTTATGCCCGAAATGATAAACGCTACCATTATAATTCTTCTCATTTATTGAATTAAAATTTCGACAAATGTATTTACAGGATGCAGTTAATAAAAAGATAATAGCCGTTCTATGGATATGTCTATACCAATAGGCTTTTTTTGAAGACAAACTGAGTATAATTGATTTGGTCGCAAAAATCACCCCTTCTGCATATTAAAACACGGTATCTGTATAACTCATTTTATTTACAGCGAGATGGCAATTAAGTTTGCTGAAATTTATTTTTATTATGATCATTAAGCAAGTAATTGCAGTCCCTTTAGTATTTTTTGCAATCCTATTTTTATTCTTGGTTTCTTGTGAAGAAGACACGACACTACCAGTTGGAGAAGATTGGATTGATGTAAGCACCAAAGTATATTTTATTGATACACTAACTGTAAAGGCAACCACTTTTAAGTTTGACTCTATTGTTGTATCAAATGCAAGTCGTTTATTGATTGGCGCTTATACCGATCCTGTTTTTGGCCTTTCTAAAAGCAAGAGCTATGTACAACTTTATAATTCTGTTTATTCACTTGATAATGATGCGGTTTTTGATTCTATTGCTTTAATTTTAAAGTATGATAATTACTTTTATAACGACACCATTCCTACTCAAAAATTCAATATTTATAGGGTTACACAAAAAATAGAACCTGATGATGAAACTGATGCTTTTTATAACACAACCGAATTTACTTATGACTCCACACCATTAGCAAGTGAAAGCTTCTTAACATATCCTAAAAAAGAAGATTCGCTGCATATTCTTTTAAATAATACTTTTGGAAAAGCACTTTTTGATGATATTAAAGACAATGACATTAACAATAGCGAAGAATTTCTATATAG
>TARA_R110002050_G_scaffold118625_3_pt1 | contig 60628 bp, 44 predicted proteins | sample TARA_R110002050 | Tara Oceans TARA_R110002050 (sample SAMEA4396988) | marine metagenome | biome: Polar Biome; feature: [DCM] deep chlorophyll maximum layer (ENVO:01000326); material: water (ENVO:00002006), including particulate matter (ENVO:01000060) such as... | depth 25 m
TGCTCCACTACTCAAAAATCACTCGAACTGACAATTTATTTTTTTATTACTTGTATGCTGCTAATTTAATTCATCAACCATTAATTAATTCCCCAGCTTAAAAATCTTGTACGATTGGTGTATGGTCTTCACCACATTCTCGGTACGGTCGGCATGGGTATCACTAATAAACAACTGCCCAAAATTTTCATCGTCTACAAGACTAATAATATGGCTTACTCTATGTTCATCTAACTTGTCAAAAACATCATCTAGTAATAAAATAGGTGTTGTTTTTGCTTGTGCCTTTATAAAATGGAACTGTGCCAATTTCAAGGCAATTAAAAATGATTTTTGCTGTCCTTGGCTGCCAAATTTTTTAATCGGGTGCTCGCCGATATCAAAATTTAAATCGTCTTTATGAATCCCTACACTGGTATATTGTAAGGCTCTATCTTTATCGATATTCTTGTCAAACAAATTTAAAAGACTGTCATTGAGCAGCTTGCTGTCATAGACCAAGGCCACTTCTTCGTTTCCGCCAGAAATAGTTTTGTATTGTTCTTTAAAAATAGGAATAAAGCTTTCTAAAAAAGTAATTCTCTTGTTAAATATTTCAGTTCCGTAACCATTTAATTGTTCGTTGTAAATACTAAGGGTGGTTTTATCGAAGGCTTGGTTAACGGCAAAATATTTTAAAAGGGAATTGCGCTGCATTAAAACCTTATTGTATTTGATTAAGGTTTGTAAATAGTCTTTATCGGATTGTGAAATTACACCATCAATAAATTTACGACGGGTATCGCTACCTTCTGTAATTAAATCACGATCTGAGGGAGAAATAATCACTAAGGGTAAAAAGCCAATATGATCTGATAACTTATCATAGGCTTTGCCGTTTTTCTTGATAATTTTCTTCATTCCCTTCTTTAAACTACAGGCAATCTTCTCTTCACGGTCGTTTTTTTCGAAATTTCCTTCGATTACGAAGAAATCTTCATCGTGTTTGATGTTTTGTGTAGCAATCGGGTTGAAGTAACTTTTACCAAAAGACAAGTGGTAAATAGCATCTAATATATTTGTTTTTCCGATACCGTTAGGCCCAACAAAACAGTTGATTTTGGCATCAAATTCAAAATTTTCGGAACTAAAATTCTTGTAATTTATAAGCGATAATTTCTTCAGAAACATTCTGTGTAATCCTATTTTTAAGATGGAAAAGTAGATGAAGGTGCAAATTATCGAAAAATAACGAATAAGAAGCTTCCGATTTTGAATAAAAACTTTATTTTTGCCCGATTATTAAAATTAAATAATGGCTACATACAAGAAGCGCGGTTACAAACCAAAAGATAAGGCTGAAGAGATTGAAATTCAAGAACAAGAAAGTACAACGGCTGAGGTTTTTAGTACCTTAGACGAAGGTGCTAATAAAACTGAAGAGTGGGTTTCAAAGAACCAAAATTATATTCTAGGGGTGATTGGAGCAATTGCAATAGGGGTTCTTGGATATCTAGCTTACGATCAGTTTGTGAAAAAACCGAAAGAAGCTGATGCTGGTAATGAAATGTTTTATGCAATGCAATATTTCAACCAAGCATTACAAAACCCAGTAGCTCAAGATTCATTATACAACCTAGCCTTAAATGGTGGCAATGGGAAGTATGGTTTGGTAGATGTAATTGATAATTACGGAGGAACAGAAAATGCAAACTTAGCTACATATGCGGCTGGAATGTCTTTCTTAAATACTCAAAAATACCAAGAGGCTATTGATTATTTAAGTGATTATAAAGCAAGTGATGCCATAACTGGCGCTTTAGCTAATGGAGGTATTGGCGATGCTTTTATGCAACTCAACCAATCAGAAGATGCTTTAGATTATTACGAAAAGGCAATTGCGGCTAATGCAAATAGCTTTACAACACCACTATTTTTACAAAAAGCTGGAGTAACAGCGTTAGAGTTGAATAAAGGTGAAAAAGCTTTAAAATATTTTCAGAGAATTAAGGACGAATTTGCAAGTTCTACAGAAGCCAATATGGTGGACGTGTTTATTGCAATGGCAAAAAATAAATAAGAATGGCTACTGCCAATAAAAATTTATCTGTTTACGATAAAGCTACGATCCCAAATGCGAAAAATTTTCGGTTTGGGATTGTTGTTTCTGAATGGAATTCGAACATTACCGAAGGCTTGTTTAATGGAGCAAAAGAAGCTTTGTTAGATTGTGGAGCCACCGAAGCCAATATTATTCGTTGGAATGTGCCTGGGAGTTTTGAATTGACCTTTGGGAGTAAGAAAATGATAGCTACACAGAATGTAGACGCTGTTATCGCGATAGGTAGTGTTATTCAAGGAGAAACCAAGCATTTTGATTTTGTTTGTAGTGCTACAGCACAAGGTATTAAAGACTTGAATGTACAAACCGATACCCCTGTTATTTTTTGTGTGTTAACTGATAATACACTTCAACAGGCTATTGACCGTAGTGGCGGTATTCATGGAAATAAAGGCACAGAAGCTGCTATTGCTGCTATTAAAATGGCTGCCTTAGGAAAATAGTTCGTTAAAAGTCAAAAGTCTAAAGTTTTGAGTACTGGGTCTTGATTGTTAGTTTATTGGTTTCGAGTTTTCTGAATTCTCGAATTAAATGTTGTCAAAGTGTGAGCTAGCACTTTTTTTGATGTTCTTCATACATCAGACATTTGCTACAACAATACAATTAGAACTTGGGTTTAAACTTGTTTTTTTTACTAATTAATACGTTGTATTTGTTGATTTTTGAAGTGAATGTTAACAATTTTTAGCATCCTACATCGCGTAGGCTGCTGTATTTTCTGTACTTTTGATACTGAATCAAAACTTTCTTTGTCTTGAGATTAAAAGGCTTTAAACTTCGTAAAAATAGTAGTTTTAAATACGTACCTCGCTATATGGAACGCGAAGGTGTGGATAATCCGTATAAGTTTGATTCTAAATTTTCAAAATACAAGAATACTTCAATTTCTGGCGATATAAGAGGCCAATGGGGAGAAGCTAGAAAAGCAGGTAGGAATAAAGGGAATAGGGAAATTAACTTTAGGTTGATTGTAATTATTGCTGTTCTTGTCTTGATTGTTTTGTGGTTTTTTGACTTTGATTTATCCCTATTTACACGTTTTTAATGGCTGATATTATTCAACTTTTACCAGACCATGTAGCCAATCAAATTGCTGCTGGGGAAGTGGTACAGCGACCTGCTTCTGTGGTTAAAGAGCTTTTGGAGAATGCTATAGATGCAGGATCTAATGCTATTAAGCTGATTATAAAGGATGGGGGTAAAGCTTTAATACAAGTGGTAGATAATGGTAGTGGCATGAGTGCTACCGATGCGCGCTTAAGCTTTGAACGCCATGCGACTTCAAAAATAAAAAGTGCTGAAGATTTGTTTAGCCTGAATACCAAAGGATTTAGAGGGGAAGCCTTAGCATCAATTGCAGCGATTGCCCATGTGGAGCTTTTAACAAAAACTGAAAGTGACGAGATTGGAGTTCAATTAAAAATAGAAGGCAGTAAAATTATAGCACAAGAGGTAACAGTAACTCCTAAGGGAACGTCGCTTTGTGTGAAGAACTTATTTTTTAATATTCCTGCACGACGCAACTTTTTAAAATCAAATCAGGTAGAATTTCGGCATATCACCGATGAGTTTCATCGGGTAGCCTTGGCGCACCCGAATATTCAATTCCATTTTTATAATAATGGGAGTGAGTTATTTCATCTTCCCAAATCTAATTACCGCCAACGAATCGTAAATGTTTTTGGCAACAAAACCAATGAGAAATTGGTGCCCGTTGAAGAAGAAACGCAAGTGGTAAAAATATCAGGTTTTATAAGCAAGCCCGAATTCTCCAAAAAGAGTAGGGGCGAGCAATTTTTCTTTGTGAATGACCGGTTTATAAAGAGTCCGTATTTACATCATGCGGTAGTTAGTGCTTTTGAAGGTTTGATACGTTCTGATAACCACCCTGGGTATTTTTTATATCTAGATGTGGATCCTTCTTCCATAGATATAAATATCCATCCCACAAAAACAGAGATAAAGTTTGATGATGAGCATACCCTTTATGCTTTATTACGCTCGGCAATTAAACATGCATTAGGACAATTTAATGTAGTTCCAACAATAGATTTTGATCAAGATCAGAATTTAGATACACCCTATGCGTATAAAGGTAAGCAAGCAGAATTGCCAAAGGTTGTAGTAGATGCAGGGTTTAATCCGTTTGCAGATGAGCTTGCAAAGCCTGGCAACCGCTCTTATGAAAAACAAAGTACAAAAGGGTGGGAAAACCTGTATGTAGGTTTAGAATCTAAAGTGGGGAAAGAATCAGATTTTAGCAGTGTTAGTTTTGAATCGGAGACCATTACAGGCTCTATTTTCGATAGCCAAAGGGCGAATTTAGATCATGTAGCTACCACTTTTCAACTGCGTAGAAAATATATTGTGACGACCATAAAATCAGGCATGATTGTTATCGATCAGAGTAGGGCGCACCAAAGAGTTTTATACGAGAATTTTTTGAAAAACATAACCATTAAAGAAGCGGTAAGCCAACAGTTATTATTCCCTTTATCCTTATCTTTTTCGAAAGCTGATGTGCTTATTATTAAAGAAATTCAAGATAGTTTGGTAACCCTTGGTTTTGCTTTTGATAGCCTTGAAGATGAATTGGTTGCTATTTCTGGTGTACCTTTGTTGGTGCCAGAAAGTGAAGTAGGGATGGTATTAGATCAATTAATTTCTGATTATCAATTAGATGTTCAAGGCGATAGTTTTTCGCAATCCGATATCGTTTCAAAAACCTTATGCAAAACCTTAGCCGTTAAAACTGGTGAGCAGTTAGATAGCGATTCTCAGTTGGCACTGGTGAATAATTTATTTGCTTGTAAGGAGTTTAAAATAAGTCCGTTTAATAAACCCATATACATTACTATTACAGGTGATGATATTGATAAAAAATTCTTTTAAATGATTAGAATTACTGACACTGTAAAGCATTTAATAATTATAAATGTGCTGTTCTTTGTTGCAACCCAGATATTTGGCGATCAAATGTACCGATGGTTTGCCTTATGGTTTCCTAAGAACGAAAACTTCCAAATTTGGCAAATAGTTACCCATATGTTTATGCATGGGGGGATTACGCATATTCTTTTTAATATGTTGGGCTTATGGATGTTCGGATCTCCAGTAGAAGAATATTTAGGTAAAAAACAATTTTTGTTTTTATATTTCTCCGCAGGATTGGGTGCTGTTTTGTTTCAGTTAGGGTATTATTATTATAATTATTTACCCTTGTATTCTGAATTAATTAGTTCTGGTTTAAACAGTGATCAAATCGTACACATGTTAACAACTAATCAGATTTCAGACGGAATAAGTAATGTACAGAAATTAAATTTACAACAAATTTATCCTATTTATAACGCTTCAATGGTGGGTGCATCTGGGTGTATCATGGGTATTTTAGCAGCATTTGGGGTTATGAACCCGGAAGCTAAACTAATGATGATATTTTTACCGATTCCGATAAAAGCGAAATATTTTATCCCAGGGATTATTTTATTAGACGTTGTTTCTGCTTTTACAGGACAATCATTCTTTAGTCCTAGTAACACGGCATATATGGCTCACGTTGGTGGGGCATTAATTGGTTTTATAATGATGTGGTATTGGAAAAAGAATTCATTCAATAAGAACCGTTGGAATTAGAATGGCGACAGATATAAAATATCAATTTTCACGATTAAATATTGCAGAAAAAATAATAGCATTTAATGTGCTTATTTTTATTGTGACAAGGCTTACTGCTGCCTTATTCGGATACAATTTAAATACCATGATAAGTTGGTTTGAATTGCCGGAAAATCTCAATGCCTTTATACAACAGCCTTGGTCTATTGTTACCTATTCTTTTTTACATGGCGATTTCGGACATCTTTTTTGGAATATGCTGATGCTGTATTTTACAGGGAGAATATTTATGAATCTGTATGGAGAAAGAAAATTTATCAATGTTTATTTTATAGGACTGATCTTTGGAGGGCTTATTTTTCTTGCGAGTTACAATCTTTTTCCAGCTTTGTTGAATCATAATAATGCACTTATAGGTGCTTCTGCAGGTGTAGCAGCGGTTTTAATATTTGTATGTACCTATACGCCAAACCAAGAAGTTCGAGTTATATTTTTCAATGTAAAACTTTGGCATCTAGGTGCTGTGTTTGTACTGGCAGATTTAATTCAAATTGGATATAGTGCCAATGTTGGAGGGCGTTTATCACATCTAGGTGGTGCTTTTGTAGGTTATTATTATGCACGTAAGCTCCTTGGAGGAAAAGATGTTGGCGAATGGTTTTCACAGTTGTTAGACAGTTTTATGAATCTTTTTAGAAAGAGTACAAAGGCCCCTATGAAGACGGTGTATCGTAAGCCAAACTCTACTATAAAAAAGAGTGTAAACTACGAGAAAGAAACCCATCAGCGTAAAGTAGATCTGATATTAGATAAGATTAGTAAGTCTGGTTATGAAAGTCTTTCTAAGGCAGAGAAAGATTTTTTATTCAAAGCAGGTAAAGAATAGTAGTGTGCGGATATACTCCTTTTTTAATCAACTTTTTTTTAGTACAAATATCTTATTTGGGGTAATATTGTTACTATCTTGTTTTGTCCCCTATATTCCCACTGATGTTGCTCCATTTGTTGCCTTTTTTAGTTTGGGGATTCCCATCTTAGTATTGGTGAATACCTTGTTCATATTGTTTTGGTTATTTAGAAGGAAAAAGCAAATCGTATTCTCTATTTTAGTTTTACTGATTAGTTATTTTTCTTTGTCTTCTTTTTTTATGTTTCGATTTTCGGAAACAGATAGTAACGATGAAGATTTAAAGATCATGACCTATAATGTTAGAGGATTTAATAAGAATGAGAATATTAAAGACGAAAATATTTTTGAGGAAATTCAGAATTTGATTTTAAGTGAAGATCCTGATATTATATGTTTTCAAGAATTTGATCATCAACATAGAAAAGATTTTAAGCAGTATAAGTACAAGTATCTCAAATATATCAACAATAAAGGGAAAGTAACTCTTGCCTTCTATTCTAAATATCCAATAATCAATGAAGGATTAATTAACTTTCCAGAAAGTCCAAATAATGGTTCCTTTGTTGATGTAGTTTTTAAACAAGATACGGTGCGCGTTTATAATTTGCATTTAGAGTCTTTAAGGGTTATTCCGAATAAAGAGATAATAGCAAAGGAAGAGTCTAAGAAATTATTTAAAAGACTTACACATACTTTTAAAAAACAACAAGAGCAAGCTGATATAGTCGCAGCTCATAAGAATACGACAAGTTTTAAAACCATAATATGTGGTGATTTTAACGGAACCCAGTATTCAAACGTATATAAGACCATACGGGGTGATATGCAAGATACTTTTCAGGAAAAAGGCACTGGCTATGGCAGAACTTATAATTTTAAGTATTACCCAGTTCGGATAGATTTTATTTTGGTGGATAAAGGCCTAGAGGTAATGTCTCATAAAAATTATAATGCCAAATTATCGGATCATTTTCCAGTACTAACTTCTGTACGGTTTTAAGCTTTTATATGCGCGTTGAATTACATCAACCAGCAATCTGCAGTATCGGCAATAATATGAAGTAGTAAAGCAATACCAAAAATTCGAGTTTTTTTAAAAAATAATAAAGAAAAATAAAGAGCTATCGCCCAATATTGATGGAGCAAATGAAAATTTATACTACATCTATTTGGATCAAAAATGGGGCTAGCAAAAAGGTGATCAATATCTATTAAAATTGCGGCTAGCAGAATTAGAATTGCACGCGCTCTATTTTCTGTAAAAAATACATATCCTATGACAAACGGTACGACAAAATGAATGCCGTAGTGCACTATAAACCTAAGCATCTAAAAAATCGATTGGAATTTTTTGTAGGTAGGATAATGCATTGGTACCTTCATTAAAGAGCAAGTCTAAAATACTCAAGTTCTCTATGAATCCGTTTCTGTCACCAAAAACCTGTACGTAGGGCTCCAAATCTATTTTTAATTTGCTTTTTGCATCAATTAAAAAACGACCATCTGTTTCATTTTCTAATGATTTATGATAGATGTTTGTTTTTGAAATGGGCACATCTATTTGTAAGCAATCACATACTACTTCAATGGTTTTTAAATTGTAATCCAATAAAGACTCATATTCTCGATTGTACAAAACGGCTATTTCGTCTTCATAATATTCGAAAAAAGGCGAGGTTCTATACGCAGTTTGTAATGTTCTCCAATGCTGCCGTTGCCATGCATATTTGTTATCTATTTTAATATCCGCATAACTTCTTTTACCGTTCGTTTTTCCACTATGTTTAATAGGAATACTTAAGGTGTGAAATCCGCGGTCATTGGCTATACTGCAACGATTTCTATAACTCTGTTTTTGGTAGTTGCCTGAAACCTCCCAAATAACTTCGCCTTGCGTAATAACCGCAAAATTAGTAAGGTTTAAAAAATACCCAGGATGAAGTACAACACTCATTTTACTTTTTTTGTTTTGATCCTTTTCTTTTCTTTCTGAAATAATCAAATACAAAATAACCAACTAAGAGTAATAAAAAGTATTTAAAATATGAGGTCGGTTCTCCATTCCCATTAACGGTTGTAAAAACTCTATCCCAGCGTACACTCCAGTTTTTGAAACCTTCTGTAAAGTGGTCAATACTCATCCAGATGAATATTGGAGTTCCAACAATATGGTCTTCAGGTACGTAGCCCCAAAAGCGACTATCTTCTGAGCGGTGTCTATTATCACCCATCATCCAATAATAATCTTGCTTAAAAGTATAGGTGCTGGTGGCTTTGCCATCTATCATAATTTGATTCCCAGACACCTTTAAACTATGGTGCTCATAATCTTTAATGATTTTTTTATAATAGGGTAAGGTCTCCACAGTTAAAGGAATAGTTTTACCTGCTTCTGGAATATAAATAGGGCCAAAATTATCTTGAGTCCCTGATAAGTTTGCATTTTGAGGGAAAACATCAGAACCTGAATGCGTATAACTAAATCTATCAACGGCAACGATTCCAGTTTTTCCAACGAGATCTTTGGCTTCTTGATCGGTCATATTAAATAGTGCCATGTTTTTAACATTAGCTGCTTTTAAAAATGAAACAACGTTATTATTGGAAATGCCTCCAGTATAATAATTATATAAAGAATCTTGTCGTATGTATTCTAATGAGGTTCCTTTTTTAAATATTTCATCTGCATTATCTTGCAACAAGGATTCCTTTGGGATTCTAATGACACCACCAGAGTAATTTTCTCTCCCCACAAGATCTATAATAGATTTATCGATTTCTTTATTAGCGGTAATTACGTGCATAAACTGAGGCTTCGCTCGATCTGATAAAATAAGTTTTTCTCCATTAATGTATACATCTCCATTTTTAATAGAAAGTGAATCTCCAGGAGTACCCACACAACGTTTTACATAGTTCGATTTTTTATCAATAGGCTTGATTACTCCTTTTTGTTTTTTGAAAAATTGATACACCGTATCTGCAGGCCAGCTAAAGACAACAATATCATTTCTTTTTACTTTTTTGAATCCAGGCAATCTAAAATAAGGTAATTGTGGTTTGTTTAAGTATGATTTTATGCCTAATCCTGGGATCGTATCATGCACCATTGGTGCAGCAACAGTGGTCATTGGAGTTCTTGCACCATAATGAAATTTACTCACAAATAAAAAGTCACCCACCAATAATGTTTTTTCTAATGATCCTGTAGGGATCACATAAGGTTGAACAAAATAGGTATGTACAATACTTGCCGCTACAACCGCAAAAACAATAGAACTTACCCATTCACCAGCGGCAGTTTTTGGATGCAGACTACGATCTTCGATGTATTTTACATCTAAAGCATAATTAATATAGTACGTGTAAAAACCTAAGGTCAACAAAACTAGCCATGTGTCTAAAAGGGTATTCTTGCCAAAACTACGGATGGTTTCTACCCATATAACAGGGAACATTAATAGGTTTATTATCGGTATGAATAACAAAATAACCCACCATTTCGGACGGTTGATAATCTGCATTAATACAATAGCATTATATATAGGAATGGCTGCTTCCCAAGCTTTTCTACCTGCTTTGATGTATAATTTCCAAGTCCCTAAAAAGTGAATTACTTGAATAATTAGTATAAAAAGTATCCATTGTGTTATGTTCATTATGCGTGTTTTTTAGTACCTAATTTTTTTAATCTCTGATATGTAATACATCTCTCATTGAGAAAACTCCATGTTTTCCGATAAGCCACTCTGCGGCAGTGAGCGCTCCTAAAGCAAAGCCTTCTCTATTATGCGCGGTATGTTTAATTTCTATACTATCAACAGCACTTGTATACGCGATACGATGTGTACCAGGTACATCTGCTTCACGGATTGCTTTAATAGGTAGTATATGATCTTTTTTAGCGTCAAGCTTCCAATCAGTATATGACGTGTTTTTAATAATGCCTTCCGCTAGTGTAATGGCAGTACCACTAGGAGCATCTAGTTTTTGCGTATGATGTATTTCTTCCATTGAAATGCTGTAATCTCTAAGATTTGCCATCATTTTCGCAAGATATTCATTCAATTCAAAAAATAAATTGACACCTAGGCTAAAATTAGAGGCATATATAAAACCACCATTATTTTGATTACACAAGACAACGGCGTCATCATATTGATCTAACCAGCCTGTAGTTCCAGAAACTATGGGGGTCTTATTTTCTAGGCACATTTTTATATTGTTAAATGCTGCGGACGGCTGACTAAAATCGATAGCAACATCAATATTAGAAAAATCAATTTCTGTATTATTCACATCAATTTTAGCAACAATAGTATGGTTCTTTTTTAGGGCCAATGCTTCAATCATTTTTCCCATTTTGCCGTACCCAAACAGAGCAATATTCATTCTTTAAAATTTAATTGTTAATGCCATTCCGTAATAGGGTGAGGCGGTTATTTCATTATAATCAAAATAAGGATGAAAATCCAGACTTAAATCATCATCGATATTGAATTGCTTTAGATGTGAATCTACATTGGCATCAATTATATTTAGGGCATATAAGCCAATGGTCAATAACAGCATTAAATCTCTATCTTCTTGATATTTTTCTTGACTAGATTGTAGAGCTTCTGTAGAATATTCTGGTTCTGTTAGCGGAACGGTACTTTTAGGAGCTAAATCATAAAATTCATCGTCGGTAAAACCAGCTTGCCTTCTTTTAAAAGCCGTTCTAAATCTTTTATACCGAGAATTGTTGAAATCATAAGCAAAAATACTTGTTCCAATAGCCGCATAGACAATAGGAACTTTCCAATACCGTTTATTATATATTTGACCCAAACCAGGTAAAACTGCTGAGTAAAAAGCAGCTTTGGAAGGTGCTAATGGGTTTATCGCTTTCCTTTTCTTAAATACAGAATCTTGGACTACAATTCCCTGTTTTTTCAAATCAGTTTGAATAGAATCTAGCTCTTGATCCTCTTTAACCACAGCTTTGTTTTCTTCCTGCGAAAAAAGCGAAAAAGTAAAAAATACAAATAGCAGTACTAATAGAGCATTCTTATTCACCAAGAATTAATTTTTTAATTCGATCAAACTCTTCTTTTGAATGAAACGGAATTACCAATTTCCCTTTACCTTTTTCTGTAGCATTTGCTTCTACTTTTACTGATAAATAAGAATTAAAATCATTCAAACTATTTTCAATAAAAGATGGGTTTTTAGTCCCTTTGCTAGGGCTTACTTTTTTAGCAGTCTTAGGCTCTTGATATTCTTTTACAGCCTTTTCGGTATCCCGAACAGATAAATTTTGGCTAATAATTTTTTCATAAAGTGAAAGCTGATCATCTTTTTTATCAATATTGACTAAAGCTCTACCGTGGCCCATACTTAAAAAACCATCCCTTATTCCTGTTTGAATAATAGGATCTAAGCGTAATAATCGTAAGTAATTTGTAATTGTAGATCGCTTTTTTCCAACCCTTTCACTCATTTTTTCCTGAGTTAATTGAATTTCATCAATCAATCGTTGGTAAGATAAAGCAATTTCAATAGGATCTAAATCTTGTCTTTGGATATTTTCTACCAAAGCCATTTCTAAAGATTCTTGATCGTTTGCTATACGTATATAGGCAGGAATTGTTTCTAAGCCAATTAATTTTGAGGCTCTGAATCTTCGTTCTCCAGAAACTAATTGGTATTTATTAAATTCTAATTTACGAACTGTAATAGGTTGTATAACCCCTAATTCTTTAATGGAAGACGCTAATTCTTGTAGCGCTTCGTCATTAAAATTAGAACGTGGTTGAAAAGGGTTCATTTCTATGGCAACCAAATCTAATTCAACAATGTTGCCAACTACTTTATCTGCATTCTTATCAGTAGCTGATTTAATATCATTATTAGGATCTTTAAGTAAAGCAGATAAACCTCTTCCTAAAGCCTGTTTCTGTGTTGCTTTCGCCATTATACTTTTTCCTTATTTTTCTTTAATACCTCTTGTGCTAGGTTTAGATAATTTATAGCTCCTTTACTACTCGCATCATATTTGATAATGCTTTCGCCATAACTAGGGGCTTCACTTAACCTTACATTTCGTTGAATAATAGTATCAAAAACCATTTCACTAAAATGCTTACGTACTTCTTCTACCACTTGATTTGATAAACGTAAGCGAGAATCATACATTGTTAATAACATTCCTTCAATATCTAAATCAGGATTGTGAATACGTTGTACACTTTTAATTGTATTTAATAATTTTCCCAAACCTTCCAATGCAAAATACTCACACTGTATTGGAATCATTACTGAATCTGCTGCGGTTAATGCATTTAAGGTTAATAAACCTAGAGAAGGCGCACAATCTATAAGGATGTAATCATACTTATCTTTTAAATGCGTGATGCTTTTTTTCATCATGTATTCTCTTTCCTCTTTGTCTACCAACTCTATTTCGATGGCAACAAGGTCTATATGTGCAGGAATGAGATCAACATTGGGTGATGTTGTTGCTATAATTATTTCTTCTGCATTTTTGGTATGCTCCAAAAGTTGATAGGTGCCTATTTCAATACTATCTACGTCAATTCCTAGACCAGATGTTGCATTTGCTTGGGGGTCAGCATCTATTAAAAGAACTTTTTTTTCTAGTACGCCTAGTGATGCGGCAAGATTTACGGTAGTGGTAGTTTTACCTACGCCGCCTTTCTGATTTGCTATGGCTATTATTTTGCCCATTATCTAAAGTAAGTTAGGGGCTAAAAATACGATTATTTATAATGCTATAAAATGTATTTTGTTAACAGTTCGTGAATAAACACTGCTTCTTGCGTTAAAGTTGGTTAAAGTTTTAGCTATAAAGTGTTTATAAATATAATTAATCAATCAATATTTCTAAAATCTGAATAGCGGCATCACTAATTTTAGTTCCTGGGCCAAAAATAGCTACAGCACCAGCATCAAATAAAAATTGATAATCTTGTTTTGGAATAACTCCACCAACAATAACCATAATATCTTCGCGACCGTAATTTTTTAGTTCTTCTAATACTTGTGGAACTAAGGTCTTATGTCCTGCTGCCAATGATGATACACCTAAAATATGCACATCATTTTCTACAGCTTGCTTTGCAGCTTCGGCTGGTGTTTGGAATAATGGGCCTATATCTACATCAAATCCAAGATCTGCATAACTGGTTGCTACAACTTTTGCACCACGATCGTGGCCATCTTGCCCCATTTTTGCGATCATTATACGTGGTCTACGACCATCTTGTTCCGCAAATTTGTCGGCAAGTTCTCTCGCTTTTTTAAAGCTTTCGTTATCTTTAATTTCTTTTGAATACACGCCAGTAAACGTTTTTATAACAGCTTTATGTCTTTTAAAAGCAATTTCTAAAGCATCACTTATTTCACCTAAGGTAGCTTTTGCTTTTGCTGCTTCAACAGCTAAAGCTAATAAATTGTTTTCACTAAGGTTGTTATCAGAAATAGAATCTTCCTTAGAAATGTCCGTTTTTAACTGAGCTGCCACCGCTAATTTTTGTAATGTAGCAGCAACTTCTTGCTCATTTCTTTTTTGTTTAAGCTCCGCTAGGCGTTCTAATTGTTGCCTTCTAACCTCTTGGTTGTCAACTTCTAGTATGTGCAACGGGTCTTCTTTTTCTAGCTGATAGCTATTTACTCCGATTATTTTATCGCGATTACTATCTATTCTTGCTTGTTTTTTGGCGGCGGCTTCTTCAATTCTCATTTTCGGAATTCCAGCTTCAATAGCTTTGGTCATTCCTCCAAGTTCTTCTACTTCTTCTAATAATGCCCAAGCTTTCTCTATGATATCATTGGTAAGTGATTCCACATAATAGCTTCCAGCCCAAGGATCAACAGTTTTAGTGACTTTTGTCTCTTCTTGAATGAAAATCTGAGTATTTCGAGCAATACGAGCAGAGAAATCTGTTGGTAATGCAATGGCTTCATCTAAAGCATTGGTATGTAAACTCTGCGTGCCTCCTAATACTGCAGCCATAGCTTCAATAGTAGTTCTAGCTACATTATTAAAAGGGTCTTGTTCTGTTAAACTCCAACCACTTGTTTGACTATGGGTTCTTAATGCAAGTGATTTATCTGTTTTTGGATGAAATTGCTTCACCATTTTAGCCCAAAGCATTCTCGCAGCCCTGAGTTTGGCAATTTCCATAAAATGGTTCATTCCTATTCCCCAAAAGAAGGATAGTCGAGGCGCAAATTCATCTATTTTAAGTCCCGCTTTTAAACCTGTTCTTATATATTCTAATCCGTCTGCTAAGGTATAGGCTAATTCTATATCGGCAGTAGCACCAGCTTCTTGCATATGATAACCAGAAATACTAATGCTATTAAATTTCGGCATGCATTTACTGGTGAACTCAAAAATATCTGCAATAATATTCATGGAAGGAGCAGGAGGGTAGATATAGGTATTCCGCACCATAAATTCCTTCAAAATATCATTTTGAATAGTACCCGATAATTGATCTAGTGAAACCCCTTGTTCTTGTGCTGCAACAATATAAAAAGCTAAAATTGGTAAAACTGCACCATTCATAGTCATAGAAACCGACATTTCACCTAATGGAATTCCGTCAAATAAAATCTTCATGTCCTCAACAGAATCAATGGCAACTCCAGCTTTACCCACATCACCTACGACACGTTCATGGTCACTATCATAACCTCTATGTGTAGGTAAATCAAAAGCTACGGAAAGTCCTTTTTGACCTCCTTTTAAATTACGCCTGTAAAAAGCATTACTTTCTTCAGCAGTAGAAAATCCAGCATATTGCCGAATCGTCCATGGGCGTTGCACGTACATGGTTGCGTAAGGACCTCTTAAAAAAGGAGGAATACCGGCTGCAAAATCTAAGTGTTCTAAATCTTCAGTATCTTTTTTTTGATAAATAGATTTAATGGCAATGCCTTCAGCAGTATCGAAAGTGCTAATGGCTTCAGAATTCTCTTTATGAGGGACTGGTTTTAAAGTGATGTGTTGAAGGCTTTTTCTACTCATCTTTCAGCCTTTTTTGTTCTATACCTTCCGCTAATCGTCTTTCGATAATAGGTTCTAAAACTGATTTTCTTGGTTTATTTTTTACGAAAGGAAAGATTTCTATAGCGTCTTTCATTTTATCTAAAGGAGATGCATATTTATTGATACCTACTAAAATCTCTTTCTGAGCATCAAAAAGATCTTGCTCTTTCTGAGCACTTTCTTTTATTTTTTTCTGAATGGCATGGCTTTTCAACTGACTTAAAAATCCTCCGGCCTTTTCCAAATCTTTAAATAGTGCTAATGCTTTTTCTGCTAATTGTTTGGTTATTGTTTCTATGTAGTAAGAGCCATCAGCGGCATTGGCAGTTTTGTCAAAATAACTTTCTTCTTTTAATATAACTAATTGATTTCTCGCAATGCGTTCTCCGAATTCGTTGTTTTTATGATAAATAGCATCATAGGGTAAATTACATATAGTATCCGCACCTCCTAAAATAGCCGACATACATTCGGTTGTTGTCCGTAACATATTGGTATTGTAATCATAAAGCGTTTTGTTTCTTTTTGATGGTATTGCGAGTATGTGACAGGTTGTATTTGCATTGTATTCAGAGGCTAAAGTTTCCCACAATATGCGTAAGGCTCTAAGTTTTGCAATTTCAAAGAAATAATTAGGCCCTACTGCAATTTTAAAAATGAATGTACTGTTTGGTACTATGGATTCAGGAATTCGGTTTAAATATTCATTCGCATGTGCTAATGCATAAGCTAGTTGTTGCACGTTGGTTGCTCCTGCATTTTGGTAAAGCGCAGCATCGACGGTTAGGTTTTTGCTGTCTTTTATTAGTTCAGAAAAAAGCTCAAAATCTTTCTCTAAATTATACTGCCAATTCCCTGATTTGCAAAGATTATTGATGATGTCAAAATTCAAAAATAACCCTGCATTCGACTCTTTTTGAAGCTTGAATACTTTAGATACGTAGTCAAGGGATAAAAATTGGAATTCTAAATAGACAATAGTAGTTTCTAAATTGATGTTTTTTAATAAAACCTCAATTTCAATATCGGCTGAAGGAATAGTAAAAAGAATACTTTCGGCACCTTTGTCTAAAGCTTTTATAGCTTTTTTGTTGGCCATTTCAGCATTTCCCCCAAAAATGGCTTGTGCGATACGCCAAGAATCTGATTTTTTTGGTTGCAGGTCAAGTTCAGTACTATCTTCAGAGGTATAAAAGGGCTTTACTTTAATACCTTCAAGTGATTCCCAAACAAGACTTTCATTATAATCCTTACCTTTTAATTCAAACTGAATCTTCTGCTTCCATTGTTGCGCAGAAACAGCTGAAAAATCATTAAAAAGTGGATCACTATTCTTCATCTTTAGTTTTTAGACTATCTGCGTATTCTATTAAATAAATTTCTTCGTTCTTTTTCTTTAGATAGTATTGTTCTCTAGCAAATTTTTGAAGTTCTTCTTTATCAGAAAGTTTGTCGATGCTAATTTTATCTTTAGCAATTTCTTCTTTTAAATAGGTTTTTGTTTTTTCTAGTTTATTGATTTCTTTTTTAAGCTCCCTATGAATCAGGAATGAATTGGTATCAAAGAACAACATCCAAATAACAAAAACGGTAAGTACCAAAACATACATATTGGTAATAATACCAAACCATTTTTTATTTTTAAGATCCTTATATTTCATGAAACCTTTTTAATTTGTATGCTGTTGAACAATATTGAAATTTAAACTAATTTTTCGTTGATAATACTTTTGACAATTTCTACCGCCACAGTATTGTATTTGTTATTAGGGATAATAATATCTGCATATTCTTTTGAAGGTTCAATAAACTCAACATGCATTGGTTTTATAACCGATTGATATTTGGTTATGGTATCATCTAAATCCCAACCACGTTCGTTCACATCTCTTTTTAATCTTCTAATTAACCGTTCATCAGAATCTGCATGCACAAAAATTTTGATATCAAACATTTTACGAATTTCTGGATTTGTTAAAATCAAAATTCCTTCAACAATCATTACTTTTCTAGGATGTGTAGGAACGGTTTCATCTGTTCTATTGCATTCCAAAAAAGAATATACAGGTTGTTGAATAGAGTTACCTGCTCGCAATTCTCTTAGATGTTCCGCTAAAAGCTCAAAATCAATGGAATTTGGATGGTCGAAGTTTGTTTTTCTTCGATCTTGTAAGGTTAAATGCGATAAATCATTATAGTATGAATCTTGAGAAATGACACCAACTTCTCCAATTGGGAGTTCATTGATAATCTGATTTACCACTGTTGTTTTCCCACAGCCTGTTCCTCCCGCAATTCCAATTATAAGCATTACTATCAATTTTGTGACAAAAATAGGGATTTGAAGCCGAATTGACCAACGCTAGTTACTAACAAATTTTAATTCGGTCTCTGTTGTTATTATTAGGTAAAATGATAAGATAAGATAACTTCAAAGCAATAGGTAATCACTACTTTTGCAAGATGAAAATTGAAAAATCAAAACCTAGTTTTGAGTTTGTAGCTTTAATGGCTTCATTAATGTCTATTGTAGCACTTTCTATAGATGCATTGTTACCTGCATTGTCAAATATTGGTATTGCAATTAATAGTGTAGAAGCCACAGATCATCAATTGTTGATTACAATGATATTTTTAGGTTTGGGTGTAGGGCAGCTATTTTTTGGACCTATGTCTGATAGCTTTGGGCGGAAACCTATTATTTATATTGGTTTTTTAATATTTATTCTCTCTAGTATACTGTGTATTTTTGCAACCTCTTTAGAGGTAATGATTATAGGTAGAATATTGCAAGGTATTGGCTTGTCGGCCGCTAGAACAATTTCAATCTCGATTATTAGAGACACGTATGAAGGTAATTATATGGCAAAAGTGATGTCTTTTGTGACTGCTTTTTTTATTTTGGTACCTGTAGTAGCTCCAGCTTTCGGAAAAGTTATTTTGGAGAGCTTGGGATGGCAAGCTATTTTTTACATGCAGATGTTTTTTGCTATAGTTATAGGTATTTGGTTCTGGAAAAGACAACCAGAAACCCTGCATCCTGAGTACAAAGTTCCGTTTACTAGGCATGTTTTTGTAGATGGATTAAAAGAGCTAATAAAGTATAAAGAAACCTTAGCATGTACGACGATATCAGGATTGATAACGGGTGCTTTTTTAGTGTATTTAAGTTCTGCACAGCATGTTTTTGAAGATCAATATCAATTAAAAGAAACCTTTCCGTATTTGTTTGCCGCTTTGGCAATTTCTATTGGATTATCTACTTTTTTAAATGGCACTTTAGTATTGCGATTTGGCATGCGTAAATTATCTTTTTTGGCATTACTAACTTTTACATTATTATCGCTAAGTTATGTCTTCTTTTTTTGGAGTAGTAGTAACCCCAGTATTGTGATACTCATGGCATTTTTATCCCTTATTTTTTTTAGTCTTGGATTTATTTGGGGAAATATGAGATCTATTGCAATGGAGCCTATTGGTCATATAGCAGGAATAGGCGCCGCAATCACCGGTTTTATATCTACGTTAGTGTCGATACCAATAGCCACTTTTATTGGTAGTTATGTAACCGATACAGTTTTGCCTTTATTTATAGGTTTAAGCATTTGTGGTATTCTGGCTATTACCTTGTTCTTAACTTTTAGACAACCCGCATCTGAGGTAGTTTTAGAAGGGTAGTAGGTTTTTGTTTGAAAGCGCATATTTCGATGTTTGTTTGTTGATTCAGTCTGGTTTAGCTTTGAACAGTACGGGAACAAATTAGCTCATGCTTTCCGTCTGCACACATAGCAAGAGCTTTTTGTTTTGTTATACCTTTTTTATAAAAGCGAAATCAAAAGATTTTACGGTCTAGTAAATAATCGCAAACTATTAATTTTGAGCACTCGAAAATAGCTTTTTACAGGAGTGATTGTTGGCACTAGTTTTTTAGTTTTTAGCAAATTCAATTAGAGGGTTTATGTTGCCATTATCAGCCTCTCTTAATGCGGTGATATAGACTTTTCTTGTCATATCTGCTTGAACCATATTTGACTTGTGCCAACTGAAAATTTCTTTACCAAAAATAGATTCAATAATTATATCAGCCATCATTCTTGAGTGTCTGCCATTTCCATTGGGAAAGCAATGAATTGCTACAATTCTATGTTTAAATCTAATAGCAATTTCTTCAGGTGAATAGGTGTTATTTTCTAACCAGTATTTGGTGTCATCGATAAGGTTTTTTAATTCAATTCCTATTTGAGTCCAATTTGTTCCAATGTTTTTGTTCGACTTTCTAAATTCGCCAGCCCATCTCCAAATATCACCATACATTTTTTTGTGTAAATCTTTTATAAATTTTTCAGTCAATATTTTATCAGGTTTTAAATTAACACGCATGGTCCATTCTACTGCTTTTTCAATATTGTACTGTTCAAATTCATCCAGTTCATTCTGTGTTGTTATTGATTTTATCTTTAGACCTTCTTTTTCGTCTTCATCTATAAGGAGTTTGCCCATCTTCATATTTTAGATTTAATCCCATAATGACTTTCTCATTTCCCTTTTTATTTCATTTGCTAAGTCGATTATCGAATCATTAATTTTTTTATCACCGATTCCTTGGTTCTCTAATTTCATATTTTGATTTGTTCTTAAAACAATTTTTCGAGCCAGTTTTTCAGCCCTTAGGTTTATTAGATTTTCAATGGTTCCATCTTTAGGAACAAAGCCATATACAAATTGCATGTCTAATGCCTTGCCAACATCTCTTAATTTATTAAGGGTTATTTGTCCTGTAGCTTCACGCTCTTCAATTTTTTGAATTGCTCCTTTGGTCAAATTAAGTTTGGTTCCTAATTGGTCCCTGGTCATATTAAAAGTAGTTCTAATAGTATTTATCCATCCTTTTTCTGGGATCAGCACCATTCCAGCATCTTTAAATTCAGCTAGTTTTTGGTCTAATTGTTCTATGAGTAGTTTTTTTTTGTTTCTCATTAGTTATATAATTGATACATATATGTATATAAATTATAGCAAAAGTATACAAATACGTATGTCTTTGTTCTTAAAAAAAGCATATAGTTTAAAGTGAAGCTAACGGTTGTTGTATTGTTAGTTGCGTGGCCCATGCAATTAAAAAAGCAAAGGGAAACCGAACCTTTAGAAAAATTTCACGGTTTTTCCGAAAAACACAATCCCAAGGAATGAGCTATACAGGTGTTGTGCCTTCGTTAATTATTTATAGCTTTTATGAGTGAATCTGAACCTATTGTATAAAGTTTTCCTGTATTCAAAAGTTCTTCATAAGTGCTTTTTTGAATATTTAAAATAGGACTTTCGGCGTCAAATTTTGAGTTTGCTATGAATTCAAAATCGGAAGTTTTAAAACCTTTATTTGTCAGTTTTAATATTGAATCGCATTGGTCAATTGCTTGTTGATAACTTGGATATTTATTAGCTAACGAGTCTTATAAGCTAATTCATTCATCCTGACCTTATTTTGGTTTAGATCAGTTATTATTTTACTAAAAACAAATTATTATCATTTTTCAACGGTTTATTGGTATTCCAATTATTCATCTGTAAAGCAATGAGAATTCCTATGGCCACAAGTATAATTTCTCCGATTGCGTAAACCAGGTATTTGCTGAATTTGTTTTCAGTCAGCATTCTTTGACATGTTTTTCTAAAGAATTCTATCATTGGTTAGCGGTTGGTCATAATGAAATGAAGCACAACGTATAGAGAATATATGCACTAGCGCCTATATCCGAAGATAGAGTGATTTTAGTAACTTATAATTTTGTCTATTTTAAACAAACGTTAATTCATTTAAAGCGTATTATCTATAATCTCTTGTACAATTTCAGGGTTCAAAAGAGTGCTGGTGTCGCCTAAATTAGAAATCTCATTACTCGCAATTTTACGTAAAATACGACGCATAATTTTTCCACTTCTCGTTTTTGGTAATCCAGGTACAAACTGAATCTTGTCTAACTTCGCAATTGGTCCGATATGCTCAGTAATCTGCTGGTTGATTTCTTTACGTAGATTATCTCTATCTCTGGTTTCTCCTGTTTCTTTAAGAATCACAAAACCATAGAGGGCGTTCCCTTTAACATCATGTGGGAAGCCTACAATTGCTGATTCTGCTACCGCTGGGTGTTCGTTGATCGCATCTTCAATCGGTGCTGTTCCTAAATTATGACCAGATACAATAATCACATCATCTACACGGCCTGTAATTCTATAATACCCCACAGCATCACGTAGCGCCCCATCACCCGTAAAATAGTTGTTTTTATAAGCCGTGAAATAAGTGTCTCTATATCGGTCATGATCACCCCAAATGGTTCTGGCCATTGATGGCCATGGGAATTTTATGCATAGACGACCATCTACTTGATTACCTTTTATTTCTTTACCTTCTTCATCCATCAACGCAGGCTGAATTCCAATAAAAGGTAAGGTCGCGTAAGTTGGAGTAGTAGGAGTTACATACGGAATCGGAGAAATCATAATTCCCCCAGTTTCTGTTTGCCACCACGTATCTACAATCGGACTATGTTTTTTACCTACATTATTATTATACCAGTGCCATGCTTCTTCATTGATAGGTTCTCCTACCGACCCTAAAACTTTTAGACTGGATAAATCATGCTTTTCTACATACTCTAAATTTTCTTTAGCCAAAGCGCGTATCGCCGTTGGCGCTGTATAAAACTGATTCACTTTATGCTTTTCTATCACTTCCCAAAAACGTCCAAAATCAGGATATGAGGGTACACCTTCAAATAGCACTGTTGTTGCTCCATTGGCCAATGGACCATAAACAATATAGGAATGTCCTGTAATCCACCCAATATCAGCAGTACACCAATAGACATCATCCTCTCTGTATTGGAATACATTTTTAAAGGTATAAGCGGTATATACCATATAACCACCAGTAGTGTGTACCATTCCTTTTGGCTTACCTGTAGACCCAGAAGTGTATAAGATAAAAAGTGGGTCTTCAGCATCCATTATTTCAGCAACACAATCACCATAAGCTTCATTTAAAAGGGGTTGTAACCATTTATCACGACCAGCTTTCATAGCAATTTCAGAATTGATGCGTTTTACTACTAATACTGTTGAAACTCCGGGGCATTCTTCAAGTGCTTTATCCACAATTCCCTTTAAATCGATAGTTTTTGAACCGCGATAAGAGCCATCTGAGGTAATGACCATTTTGCAATCAGAATCATTTATTCTGGTTGAAAGAGCGTTAGATGAAAAACCCGCAAAAACAACAGAATGGATAGCACCTATTCGAGCACACGCTAAAAGTGAAATAGCCAATTCAGGAATCATGGGCAAATAAATACAAACCCGGTCTCCTTTTTTAATACCATGATTTTTTAACACATTTGCCATTTTCGAAACATGTTCATGTAACTGAAAATAAGTAATATGCTCAGCCTCTTCGTTGGGGTCATTGGGTTCAAATAAAATAGCGGTTTTATCTCCTCGCGTAGGTAAGTGTCTGTCAATACAGTTTTCTGTAATATTCAATTTTGCACCCTCAAACCATTTTACTTCGGGCTTTGTGAAATCCCAGCTTAAAACCTTATCCCATTTTTTGCGCCAAACGAAATGCTCTTCCGCAATTTCTTCCCAAAAAGCCTCGGGATTTCGAACAGATTTACGGTATACTTGAAAATATTCTTCTAAATGTTTGATATGATAATTACTCATCTGAAGTCGTTATTTTTTTTATTAAAACCTGTTGCACATTTTCAGGTTATTACTTTAGTTTCTAGTGTCAGTCCGAGTTTTTTTAGATTGAAATGAAGAAAAAATGTATCGTTAACCAATTTAATCTAAAAATCAATCACTCGAACTGACAATCGTACATCAATTTCTTAAAATGCACAATGTCTTATAAAATTAAATTATTAATGTCCAGTTGCTTCTCTAGCACCACTTGGTATTCTTATATCTTCTACAATATCTTGCACCTCTTGTGGTGGTTCTGGTGTAAACCTCATCACTATGATTGCTACGATAAAGTTAGCAATCATTGCGATACTTCCAAAACCTTCGGGAGAAATTCCACCACTTCCAAAATTAAACCAATAATCTGCGGGTGTTCCACCACCAAACCATCCGAATTTAAATTTGGTCATATAGAAAAGCATGAATAAAGTACCTACAATCATTCCGCTGATTGCCCCTTCTTTATTCATTTTTTTATAAAAAATTCCGAGTACAATGGCAGGAAAAAATGAAGCTGCTGCCAATCCGAATGCCAAAGCCACAACGGCTGCGACAAAACCAGGAGGATTGATACCAAAATAACCGGCAATCATTACAGCTACTGTTGCTGCAATACGTGCTGCCCATAATTCTCCTTTATCAGAAATACTAGGCTTAATAATTTTTTTAATCAAATCATGAGAGACTGAAGCCGAAATCACTAATAATAAACCTGCGGCTGTTGAAAGGGCAGCAGCTAATCCTCCAGCAGCGACCAAGGCAATTACCCAAGCAGGTAAATTGGCAATCTCAGGATTTGCCAAAACCATAATATCATTATCTATGGTTAGTTCATTAACAGCTTTATCAGCTACATACTGAATTTTTCCATCGTTGTTTTTATCTTCAAATTGTAGTAATCCGGTTTCTTCCCAGTTTTTAAACCATTCCGGCATATTTGCATACGCCTGATTGCTTACGGTATTGATTAAATTAGTTTTTGCAAATACAGAAACGGCTGGTGCAGTAGTGTATAAAATAGCAATTAACAATAAAGCTATTCCCGCAGATTTTCGAGCATCTTTTACTTTTTTTACTGTAAAAAAACGCACAATAACGTGTGGTAACCCAGCGGTACCCACCATTAACGCGAGTGTAATAGCAAAAATATCAATCGTAGATTTTGAACCATCGGTGTAATTAGCAAAACCAAGTTCAGCTGACAAGCCGTTTAATCGATCTAAAAGAAACATTCCTGAGCCATCATTTACAGTAGAGCCCATTCCCAGTTGTGGAATAGGATTGCCTGTCATTTGAATAGATATAAAAATCGCAGGAACCATAAAAGCGAATATAAGTACGCAGTACTGCGCTACTTGCGTATAGGTAATCCCTTTCATTCCTCCTAAAACCGCATAAAATAATACAATGACCATTCCGATGATAACTCCAGTATTTATATCTACTTGTAAAAACCTAGAGAATACAACCCCAACACCTCGCATTTGTCCGGCTACATAAGTAAAAGAGACAATCAAAGCACAAATAACAGCGACAATACGAGCTGTTTTGGAATAATAACGGTCACCAATAAAATCGGGCACCGTAAATTTTCCGAACTTTCTAAGATAAGGTGCTAATAGTAATGCAAGAAGCACATAGCCACCGGTCCATCCCATTAAATAAACGGAACCATCATAACCAGCAAAGGCAATAATCCCAGCCATAGAGATAAACGATGCGGCAGACATCCAATCGGCTGCTGTCGCCATTCCGTTAGCCAATGGAGAAACACCACCGCCTGCGACATAAAATTCTTTTGTAGACCCAGCTCTTGACCAGATGGCAATGCCAATATAAAGGGCGAAAGTTATTCCCACTAAAATGTACGTCCATGTTTGAACACTCATAATTATAAATTTTTTGGTTGGTTGTTATTTTTATTCGTTGTAGCCGTATTTTTTATCTAGCTTATTCATTAACCGAACATAGACAAAAATTAGAATCACAAAAACGTAGATAGATCCTTGTTGCGCAAACCAAAAACCTAATTTAAAGCCGCCTATTTGGATAGTATCAAGTGCCTCTTTAAACAAAATACCCGCCCCGTAAGAAACGGCAAACCATATGGCTAGGAGAATAAATAAGTACCTTACATTTTCTTTCCAATACGCAGTTGCTTTTTTTTGTTTGTCAGACATTTTTTAGGTTGATTTTGGTTGTTTTTATGATGTCCTAAGATAGCAATTAGTATTTAAAAAGACTAGCTAATATTTTAACTTGGTGTGAATATCACACCGCTTGAGGAATCTTTACGTGATCCTGTAACAGAAGATAAAACATTTGTTTGTTTAGTAACACGAAGAACACCCATCAAAGCAAAAATTAGCGCCTCTTTAAATTCAATAATTTGTTTTGTTGGTACAACTACTTTAACTGTTTCTCCAAGTTTTTTTTCTAAAGATTGAATTAGAAAATCATTAAGTGCTCCTCCTCCAGTTACTAATACTGAGTTTTGTGGTTTTATTGTATTTTGAAGTATTTCTTCGGCAATCTTTTCGCTCACATGTTGAATAGAGGTGTGTAATAAATTTTCAATAGTATCCTCAGTTGTATCAATTATAGGAACTACTTTGTCTATAAACCATTCGTACCCGATAGATTTGGGGAAGGGTAAATCATAATAATCTAGATTATTTAAGGCGTTCAGCATAGCTTGATTGGTATTTCCTTTTCGTGCCAATTGACCGCCATCATCGTAGGCTAGACCTGTTCTTCGAGTGATGTAGTTCAGTCCCATATTTGCAAGTCCAATATCATAGGCGATTCTTTTATCATGAAAATCAAAAGATATATTGCTTATGCCACCAAGATTCAAACAAAAATCATAATCCCCAAAAAATAATTGATCCCCAATGGGGACTAAAGGAGCACCTTGACCACCCAAGGCCACATCGTTTGTTCTAAAATCACAAATTACTTCAACGCCACTTTCATTGGCTAAATGCTGTCCAGAACCTATTTGAAGAGTAAATCCTTTTTCAGGTTGATGGTGGGTGGTATGACCATGGCTAGCGATGTAGTGAACGTCTAAATTATGTTCTTCAATAAATAGTTTTGCTTGTTGACCAAGCCAAGTGCCATAGCTGTTATGCAATTGCAATAGATCAGGTGCCGTAAGAAGAATGGCATCCTTAAGTTTTAACTCCATTTCAGCCGTGTAACTAACACTTTTAGTGGCTTTAATTTCGAATTCCCATTTACGGTCTTTTTCCCAAATATGACAAAAGACTAGGTCAAGACCATCTAATGATGTGCCTGACATTAACCCAATGATTTTATATATTTTCATATACTTTTTATTTTTATTATAGCTCCCTTCTTTTTTAAGGAGGGGAATGAATTCGCTTTTTTTGCAGAGAAAGTGAAGTTTGTTTAGACAATCGTATTCTTACAATCATAAGTATTGCGTTTTTAAACCCCCTGTTGTTGCTGCGCCATCGCCCTTTAGAAGAAGGGAGAAGCTTCTATTTGATTATTTCATGAATATATTGAATTAATTGAAACAGGAACTTTACCATGAACTTTACTTTTTCCTAAAAAATGAAACGTAGCATTTTCTTGAAAAACTTCAAAATCCTGATAGGCAATAAGTACTGCTTTAGCTTTTTTGGTGTGCATATGATTTAATACATACGGGTTTCCAAAAAGATAAAGAACTACATTTTTTGTTTCAAATAGCTCATTTATAAAATCGATTTCTTTTTTAGAGATATCAAAATAATTAGCGGGTTTCACTTTTGGAGGATACAGTGCAATTAGCACATTTTTCTCATCTTTAATTTTGTTTTTAATCTCCGAAATAGATTGATTATAGGAAGACACAAAATCAAAATTCAGCACTTCATTTAGTTGCTTAAAAAAATGAGGTTGTCCAGACTTCGTAATTTCCAAACCAATAAATTTTTGTTTTGAAAATTCTTTAATGCTCTTTTCATCTCCTATAAAAAACGATAGACTTTGTTCCGCTATTTTTTGATTGAGTTCTTGAGGTCTTGATAATTGAATATCCTTTTTGAAATCACAAGTAATAGCTTTTTGTTTCAGCTTCCATACCCGTTCAAAACTTGCCTCTATTTGTTCCTGTGTTGCATTTTTTAAAATAGTTTCTATGCCTTCTTTGATATTTTCAGCAAAACACAAAACATCATTGCCCGCATCAAAAGCCAACCATTCTAATTCTCCCTTAATAGGATAATTTTTTGAAACAGCGTGCATGTTTAAAGCATCAGAAATAACCACACCTTCAAACTTCATTTCGTTTCTCAATAAATCTTTGAGCATTTTTTTAGAAAGACTGGACGGAATGGCATTACCGTCGGCCAACGACGGAATGGATAAATGCCCAGCCATAATACTATCAACTCCTTTATTGATCAATTCTTGAAAAGGATATAATTCATTCGCTACAAGTTCTTCTTTTGATTTGGTAATTAAAGGTAATCCTATATGGGAGTCTACTTCCGTATCTCCATGTCCAGGAAAATGTTTTAGGCAGGTTATAATGCCTTCACTTTCAGTGCCTTTTACAAAAGCGAGTGCTTTTTTAGTGACATTATTTTTGTCTTCTCCAAAAGACCTGTATCCAATAACAGGATTGTTTGGGTTGTTATTAATGTCAACCACAGGTGCTAAATTCCAATGAATTCCAGCTGCCCTACAATCTTTTGCTATTTGCTTACCAACTTGAAATATGAAGTCATCATTATTTTGAACGGCACCTAAAGTAATTGCATAGGGGTATTGAGGTGTATTTTCGATCCGCATCGCTAAGCCCCATTCAGCGTCAATACTAATCAATAGTGGGTATTTCGCAGCACTTTGGTAACGTTCAATCAGTTTTTTTAAAGTAGTGAAACTATCTTCATTATAAACAATTTTCTTTTTGCCTTCAAAATTAGTAGCTGCACTTGCTCGACTATGAAAAAAGCATAACCCACCAATATGTTGTTCTCGAATAAGCTGTTCTACTAGGTGAATTTCTTCTTCAGAATCGTTTATAAAAGCAGCAGGCATAAAAAGTTGTCCAATCTTCTCTTGCTGTGATAACGCTATTGTTGCTTGCTGATATGAAAAAATACTATTCATTATTTACAGTTTCTTTTTTTCCAAAATCGGCGGGGTATTTTATATATTTCAATAAGAATAGCGCTGGTAGTGCAGCGATAACTACCCAAACAAAAAATCCACCGTAACCTAGCCATTGTTGTATGTATCCGCTTACCATTCCGGGAAGCATCATCCCGAGGGCCATAAAACCTGTTGCTATAGCATAATGTGAAGTTTTTGATTTACCATCAGCTATATAGATCAAATACATTAAAAAGGCAGCAAATCCAAATCCGTAACCGAATTTTTCAAGTACTACAGTTATTGTTACGGCAACAATACTTGTGGTTTTTGTAAGCGCTAGAATGGCATAAAAAATATTGGGAATATTTAAGGATAATACCATCGGTAACATCCATTTTTTTAACCCGTCTTTTGAGATTAAAATTCCTCCTAAAATACCACCTACAGTCAATGCAATAACACCGACCGTTCCAAATAGAACTCCTAGTTCTTTTGTAGTATACCCTAATCCACCTTTGTCAGCTGTATCCAGTAAAAAAGGGGATGCCATTTTCACCAATTGAGATTCTCCTAAGCGATAGGTAAGTATAAATGCTAAGGCGAGGCCGATATGTGGTTTTTTAAAGAAAGAGATGAATACTTCAAAAAAGCTTTTAGGCTTTTCACTAGCTATTTCATTTGAGTCTTCATATTTTGGAGCCACAAAAAAGTTTGAAATGGTTAATGCTAACATTAAAAAAGCTGCTGCCGTCATTGTAATACTCCAGGCTTTCGTATTATCACCATATTTTTCTTCCAAAAAACCTGCTCCAAAAACAATCAGTCCTTCACCAGTTACCATGGCTAATCGGTAAAAAGTACTGCGCATACCAACAAAAAAGGATTGTTTTTTTTCGGTAAGACCAAGCATGTAATAACCATCGGAAGCAATGTCATTTGTTGCAGATGCAAAAGCTGCCATCCAAAAACAAGCTAATGTGGTGGTAAGAAACATATTGGAGGGGATAGTCAAACCTACTCCCAATAAGGCAATGGCAATTACTAATTGCATACTTAAAAACCAATTACGTTTCGTGCTTTTTAAATCTACAAAAGGACTCCATAATGGTTTTATAACCCAAGGCAAGTATAGTAAACTCGTATATAATCCAATATCCTCGTTGCTAACCCCTAATTTTTTGTACATAATTACTGATACAGTAACGACCAGTACATAGGGTAATCCTTGCGTAAAATATAATACAGGTACCCAAGCCCAGGCACCCTTGTCTTTTTGAATCATTCGTGTTTAGTTTGTTCTAAATTTATGAAAATAGGATTGGTTTTAACTCCGAATTTATCAATAAAAATGATAGCAATGTTCTTATTTTTTTTGAGTTCATCTTTTGTTATACCAACTTCATTTTCACTTATTGGAATCTTTCTTGTCATTAATTTTTTAAAAGATATATCAGGTTTGTTTGGGTTCTTGACTTTAAATACTAATGCATACCTAAAATCATCAAGGGAATTAAACTTCAAAACGGTATTCGTATTATTTATTCTTTGAGATTTTAAACTTGGATTGATGGGTTTATTGTGAGTTGATATCGGAGAAATTGGGGGTAGGGCAATTTGCTTATAATACTTTCTTTTTAAAATTTTTACGACATCATCGTTATTTCTCATCAGACTTTTGGCGCTAAAAAAGGCATTTCCTTGTACGATAGCATTGCCTCTTCCTAAACTTATTTGGTTGGGTAATTCTTTTTTCTTATTCCAAGCAGTATCGCTATTGTTGCGAATTTTATACGGGCCGTTGCCGATATAAAGATTTGTGTTGTTGCTATTTTGTGCCCACCATTCAAGAATTGTTTTATGTGAGGCAACCGATAAGTCTATACTCCAATAGGCTTGTGGAATTATATAATCTATCCATTTATTTTGCATCCAAAGCAAAGGGTCTGCATACAAATCTTCATAGGTTGTTTGCCCTGCTTGGGTATCGGAACCTCTGGCGTCTGTACTTTTGTTTTTCCAAACACCAAACGGACTCACACCAAACTGTACCCATGGTTTTTCTTGCTTTATTTTTTGATGGGTATTTTGAATTAATGAATCTACATTACTGCGTCTCCAATCGTCTAAAGATTGTTTAGGTAAACTGAATTGTGAAAACGTAACGGAATCTTGAAAAACTTCGTCCTTAATTTTATATGGATAAAAATAATCATCAAAATGAATTGCATCAATATCATAATTGGCAACAACTTCTCCTATGATGGATACTAAATGTTCTTGAACTTCTGGTATTCCAGGGTTATAATAGTACTTTTTACCATATTTCAGCATCCAATCTGGATGTAAGTAATAATCATGTTTTTCAGATAGCGCTAAAGTGTCTAAATCAAAAGTTGCACGATAAGGATTCAGCCATGCGTGGAATTCCATACCTCTTTTATGCGTTTCAGAAATCATCCATTCGAGAAGGTTTTCGTTATTTTTAGGTGCGATACCTTCTTTACCTGTTAGATATTCAGACCAAGGGGCATAATCGGATGTATAAAAAGCATCACCTGCTGTTCTAATTTGTACAATAGCCGCATTGAAATTTAGGGTATCATAAAAATCTATTATTTTTAGATAGTCAGCTTTTTGCTTTTCTATGGAATCCGAACTATTCTTTGGCCAATCGATATTCACTACAGTAGCCACCCAAAACCCTCTGAATTCTCGTTCAGGTTGAGGTGCTTTCTGTTTAAAAATACTACAGGAAGTTAAAATTAAAATTATCGGGATGAAGTATAACTTTTTAATCATCTATATTATTACAAAGCCTAAATGTATATTTTAATTGCATTGAATTGCGTATGATAGGTTTCAAATTGCTCAAATTCGATTAAAGCATCTAAAGATTTATCGCTCTCAACCCAATGACGAAGTAGGTCTGTTCCATTAATAATATCAATCGGCATTTGGGTGTAATTATATTCGTAAGGTGGATTTAGCCATTCAAAATCTTCACCAAGATAATGAAACATTTCTCGAAGCATTAACTGGCCAACTCGCCAAGGCTTAAATTTAGTTTTGTCGGTGACATGTATTTGAAAGCCGCCACAAACTTTATTCATGTGCTTATGAAAAGTTGGTAAAAATGTTATAGGCCTTACTACGAATCCCTCTAATTTTGAGTGTTTGATACTTGTTTTTAGATGTTTTTCATAGTAGGAATACGAATCAATTTTTGGATGCCCAAATATTTCCAAGGGTTGTGTTGTGCCTCGACCTTCGCTGAGGTTGGTTCCTTCGAATACTACTGTTGCTGGAAATGTATATGCGCTTTCAACTCTAGCCAAATTAGGTGATGGCAATAACCATGGCAGTTTTGTGTCTTCAAAATACATAGCTCTATTCCAATGCTCCATTTCAATTACCTCAACATTAGATTTTATCTTTGTCCAATACTTTTGATGCATTAAAGCAACTTCGCCTATAGTCATTCCATGTCTAACGGGCATAGGATGTCTTCCTATAAAAGAAGAGAAATTTGTATCTAAAATATTCCCTTCCATACAATTTCCGTTTAGCGGATTAGGTCTATCTAAAATAATAATTTCAATATTCTTGTTACTGCACTTTTCCAGTAGCAGTGTTAATGAATAAATGTACGTATACATTCTAGCTCCTATATCCTGTAAATCCACAAAAAAATGGTCAATACCATTCAACATTTCATCGGTAGGCACTCTTGTCTCGGAATACAAAGAATATACTGGTATTTTTAAATAAGAATGTATAAAATGGTCGGTCTCTATCATGTTATCTTGTGCATCAGTAGAAAAACCATGTTGCGGTCCAAATAGTTTTATAAATCTATTCCCGAACATTTTTTTAAACCTTAAAGCAGCAGGTAGATAATTAGAGTCAACTGATGCATTATTACATAAAAGTGCACAATTGCCTTTGTACTTTTTTTGAAGGGAGCTATTATTTGATAAGACATCCAAACCTGATAAAACTTTCATATTCAACCTTTAAATGTTTAAAGAAAAATACCCAGAACAAAATTGATGTATCTGGGTATCGATAAAATTTAAATTAAAAATTATTTTTAGATCCCATTACGATGTAGGATTATTAGGGGTATTTGTATTATTATCTCTTTCTGAGTTAGGGTAAGGATAATAATTTCTATTTCTTTCGGCATTCACATCTGTAGCTCCTGGTCTATTAAATCTTCTTGTATCTTCTAATGACTGGCCCGTTAAATAAAGCTCCACACGTCTATTCTTATATATTTCATCAAGAATAGCCTCTTTAGTTAAAGGCCCTGAATAAACTGGTAGATCGGCTCCTAAGCCAAAGACATCCGTAGCTGCTGTTTTAGTAAGTACTTTGTTTAGTTCTATTACCGCATTAGGTAAATCATCACCTCTAGCATAAGCTTCTGCTTTTATCAATAACATTTCTCCAGGTAAGTACACTGGAATTTCATCTAAATTAGTAACAAAAAAACCTACTATTTGATAATTAGGACTAGGAATGGTAAAGTCATCTGCCGTAACATAAAAGGGAATTCTTTTGTCATCTTCATCAGGTAATAAACTTGCAGGCAATCCGAAGGTAATATCTTGCGCTTGGGTTACATTTTGCGAACCAAACCAGAATGCTAAAGGATTTGGTACCGCTGCATCATAAGCCCAAGTAGATTTAACTGTTAAATCAACATCGTCGGCAGCAGAAATTGCAGCAGGGAAAGCCCCATTCATTAAATTGAACCTCGCTAAGAGTGCATTAACTGAGTTTTCTAAATCTACCGAATCAAATACACCTGAGGTTACAGCCGATGATAAACCAGAGGCGATATACCCTTTTGCTTCTGTTAAATCGGCAATGGCATTTTGTAAAACAGCTGATTTATCAGAGAATTGAGCATTCTCAACAATCTCTAGTGGTATTTGTTCAAAATATTGAATAAGTGTACCATGTGACAGCGCTCTATAAAACAAACCATAGGCTTTTAAAGAATTTGCAAGTTGCGTATCATCTGTGGCTATATCGGCTGCATCAATTACTGTTGTTGCTTCTTTACGGCAAAGCATCACATTTGTCCAAATATTATTCAATAATTCATTACCACCATCAACGTCATCGCCTCCTAAATCAATTTCAGCCTCACCAAGGTTTCCTGGGTTAAGCAATCTTAATTCATTAGCATTAAGACCAGAAATATGTACACTAGTATAGATTGCGCCGCTTCTATCGGTACTCCATCTTTTTTGTACTCCATTGATTAATTCTATTAGTTTGTCCGTATTATTTACCACATCAGGTTCTAATGTGGAATTAGGATCTAAATATTCTGTATTACACGATACATTTAGTACTAAAAGTGTAATTGCTATATATTTTATTATATTTTTCATGTCTTTTTAATTTAGAAGTTAGTGCTTAACGATAAAGCAAAAGTGCTTGGAATTGGAACGTTACCAAAGTTAACCGATCTAAGCAAGTTAGATTGTCCACCAGCATTTGTCTCAGGATCGTAGCTAAAGAAATTATCAAATGAAATCAAATTTCTACCGATTAGTGATACCCTAACATTTTTTAAACTATCATTGAATAAGGAGCCAATTTCGTATCCAATAGATACTTCTCTTAATTTAACAAAAGAACCATCTTCCATTCTAAATTCTTCAATAGGATAAATTCCTGCAATATAACCTCTTGGTAATTCTCCAGTAAGTTCTTGCTCTGCTAGTTTACCTAAACCAACACCTTGTCTGGTTCTTTTATCGGCATCAAAAACATCAAACCCCTGAACGGCTTCCCAAAGCATGGAAAATGAAAATTTCTTGTAATCTATAGTAGTTCCGATACCCAGTATATAATCTGGATTAGGATCGCCGATTACTTTTCTTAAAACATCTCCTGTTGGTTGCCCATTAGCATCTCTTTGTGGGGTTCCTGTAGCTAAATCTCCTCGTTCTACTTGTGGTACACCAACGGGTGCTCCAGTAGTAGAAGGTCCTGATAAAATTAAATTCCCAGCAGTATCTTTTGCATAATAAGTACCATAAAAAACACCCAATGGCTCGCCTTCCTTAACTATTGGAGGTGCTCCTGTTACCGTTGCAATAGTAATATCTCCACCAATGGTTGACAGCACTTTATTTTTATTACTACTAAAATTAAAGTTTAAATCCCAGTTCAAATCTTCAGTTTTTATTGGAGTAATACTGGCATAAAATTCGATTCCATTGTTACGCATGGTGCCAACATTTTCAGTTCTTGATGAACCGCCAATTGAAGGGGCTAATACTCTACTCACAATTAGGTCTTCTATGTTTTGTCTGTAGAATGTAAATAACAATGAAGCTCTATTGTCAAAGAAGCTTAAGTCTGTACCTATTTCAAATTCTTTAGTTCTTTCAGGCTTTAAATTTTCATTGCCTAATCGGCTATTTTGAGCTAAAGTTGTGGAACCAAGAAAATCGTTTGAAGTATAACTTCCAAATCTTTCATAAGGTGAAATTGCAGTTAAGTTACCTGCTTCTCCATAAGATAATCTAAGTCTTGCCGAATTTACTGCGCCATTAGTATTCCAAAAAGGTTCTCTTGAAATTACATAGGATCCAGATACTTTTGGATAAAAGTTTAAACGATTATCAACATCAAAATTTGTTGCACCATCTACTCGTCCAGCAAGTGTAAAGAATAATTTATCTTGATACGATAAGGTTTCTTGTAGAAAGAAACCAAAAATATCAAGTTTGGTATCAATAGGCTGTGTTTGCAAATCTACTGTTGCGTTATTATTAGCATCTAAATCTCTTCCTTGTGTAGCATCAAATTCCAATTTACTAGCTTGAAAACTATAACCAGCAGTGGTGCTTGAGTTCAGTTTATCATTAATATCAACATCATAATTGGCATTAATATCATAGTTCCAGTTAAATACTTTTGCTTCAGCGGTACTTACAAAACCTTGATCAAAATAAGCAGGGTTTACACCAGTGTATGGATAAACAGGAATAAAAATATTACCTTTTTGATTATACGTATCAATACCAATAATTTGATCTATAGTAAAGTTTTCGAATGGTGTAATTTTTAAATGTGCATTCGGAATAAAGTGGTTCACTTTTTGGGTAATATCGAAAGTTTCGATGATAGAAAGTGGGTTAACTCTGGTGCTTTCCACGGCCAATAAATTACCATTAGTATCTCTTTGCGTAATATCAAAAATATTATTTGTAATATTCATTGCATTTATAGGACTCCAAAAAACATTACCATCTGGTTTTTCATCAGATTGGCTGTTGGCATAATACAAGCCTATATCATAAGAAAGCCAATCTGTTACCGTATGATTGAAATTTAGACGAGCTGATAATCTATTAAATTGAGTGTTTTTTATAATCCCTTCATTGGTTAAGTAACCAACAGAAGCGCTATAGCCCATCTTTTCATTTCCATCTCTTATGGAGAAATAATTATCTGAACCTGTCCCAGTTTGAAATATCTGATCTTGATAATCATAACGTGTTACATTGAATTTGTTTGTTGATAAATTACTATAGGTTGTTAAAGCTCCGGTATTGGGATCAAAACCAAATATTGGCCATAACCTTCCCGATAAGGCACTATTTGCTACAGTTTCAAATTGTTCGCTTCTTAAATTTAAATCTAATTTTTTTCTAATTGTGTTTACGTTGAAAGTAGATTTGTAAAATAGCTCTGGACCATTTTCAAAATTCTTCCCTTTTTTGGTAGTGATAATCACTACTCCATTTGAGGCTCTGGATCCATATATTGCGGCAGCCGCGGCACCATTGAGTATATTAATGTTATCTATATCATTGGGGTTAATGTCAACCATTCTATTTTGGCCCGGTTGCGCATCACCTGCACTTACGTTTAAATTGGTGACATTAGTCGTAAGGTTACTTGTGATAACACCATCGATAACATATAGCGGCTCTGATGATCCTTTAATAGTGCTAGGTCCTCTCAAGCGTATAGAAAAGCCACCCGCTGGATCTCCAGAATTTTGCGTTATTTGAGCTCCAGGTACTTTACCTTGTAAAGAAGAAGTGATATTTACAGGTGCTGCTTTAACTAGTTCGGCCGATTTTACTGTTGTAATGGCGTTACCTAATTTTTTTCTAGATTGTGTTAATGAAGAGCCAATGATAATAACTTCATCTAAAGAATTGGAGTCTTCATTTAAGGTAATATTAATGGTTTGATTTTGCGCTGTTAATTTAACCTCTTTGGTTATATAACCGATATAGCTTATTACAAGGGTTTTATTTGTAGGATCGGAAATAGAAATACTAAAATTCCCATCAAAATCTGAAACACCTCCAATCGAAGTGCCTTTTAATACAATACTTGCTCCAGGCAATGGGAGCCCATCTGTTGTTTTAACTGTTCCTGAAACGACTATTGATTGCGCAAATAAGCCTTGTGCAAAAAATACCATCAGAATAGTTGGTAGTAAATAATAGATTCTTTTCATAATAATAGTGAGTTAGTTAAAAATTAAAATTTATAGCGTACAAAACTTTCCATGGCTTCATATTCCGCAAGTCCAAGAGCGTTATATTTTCTTGCTGTTTCTTTATTACGTTGTTCCGCACGCTGCCAAAATTCTCGTTCGTCATTCCCTGGGAACATTGCAGCATCTTTTTGAGATTGGTGTTTGAAAATTGCATTCTTTTTACGCTGCATGTCTTTAGGGCCAATAGGGATTGTCATTTCCATAGCTGCTATATCCCATTCTTGCCAGGCGCCTCGGTAGAGCCATAAATAACAATCGTCAATCCATTTTACATTGTCTTTTTTAAGCTGAGCAAACGCTTCAAAAACTACTTTGAGACAAACTCTATGCGTTCCATGTGGATCAGATAAATCTCCTGCGGCAAAAACTTGATTTGGTTTTATTTTGTTCAGAAGATCATAGGTTATTTTAATATCAGTTTGTGAATAGGGTTTTTTCTTAACGGTTCCAGTTTCATAAAAAGGTAAATTCTGAAAATGAGCATTTTCTTCTTTAACTCCACAATAACGACATGCAGATAACGCTTCTCCTTTACGGATAAGACCTTTTATTTTTTGAATTTCAGGGCTATCTATTTCTCCGGGGGTTTTGTTGTTTAAAAATCCCCTAATTTTATCAAATTGTTGTTTAAGCTCTTTGTTATTTGGTTGCATATCTATTGCAAAATCTAAAAAACGAATTACTTCATCATCAAAAACAGCAATATTTCCTGAAGTTTGATAGGCTACATGTACATGATGACCTTGATCTACAAGGCGCAATAAAGTGCCACCCATTGAAATAACATCATCATCAGGATGTGGACTAAATATTAAAGAGGTTTTTGGGAAAGGGTTTTTGCGTTCTGGCCTATTAGTATCGTCGGAATTTGGTTTGCCTCCAGGCCAACCTGTTATGGTTCGTTGCAATTGATTGAACACCTTAAGGTTAATGCTTTCAGCCGATCCAATATCAGCAATTAAACTTCCCATACCATGTTCGTTATAATCTTCATTGGTAAGTTTAAGTATCGCTTTATTTAATTTTTCTGATAGCCATATGGTCGCCCTTTTTATAAGCTCCTCTGTCCAAATACATTCTGCGACAAGCCAAGGGGTGTATATTCTTGTTAAATTGGAAGCAGCTGCGTTATCTAAAATAAAGTCACAATTAGCATGTTGTTGTAAAAAGGTTGCCGGAATAGATTCACGGATTTCACCTTCCACAGCTTGCTTTATTATTTGAGCTTTACCTTCTCCCCAGGCCATTAAAATTATTCTTCTAGCTGCTAGAATTGTACCGATACCCATTGTAATGGCCTTAGCCGGAACATTTTCTAATCCAAAAAAATCGCTTGCAGCATCCAATAAGGTAACCTTGTCTAGCCGTACAACACGCGTTTTGCTTTTTAAAGAAGAACCCGGTTCATTAAAACCAATATGTCCTGTTCTCCCAATTCCTAAAATTTGAATATCAATTCCGCCGTATTTTTCGATTTTAGCCTCATAAGAATCACAAAATTCTTTAACATTTTCTTTGGTACAAGTGCCATCAGGAATATGGATATTTTTTTTTAATATATCCACATGATCAAATAAATGCTCGTTCATAAAACGAACATAACTATGAATCGAGTCAGAATTCATAGGAAAATATTCATCTAAATTAAAAGTGATTACATTTTTAAAACTAAGAGATTCTTCTTTGTGAAACTCAATAAGGTAGTCATATACTTTAGTGGGAGTAGAGCCAGTTGCAAGTCCTAATACAATATTTTTTGATTCTTTTTGTCTTTGTTTTATAAGATGAGCTATTTCTCTTGCTACATATAAAGAAGCTTCTTCAGAGCTATCATGAATGAATGTATTTATCTTTTCAAATTTGATTAATTCATTATCTTTTTCAAGCGTTACAGGCATAATTTTTGCTCTTTTATGGTTGCTGTTTTTCCATTAGGGAAAACAGAGTCATTCAAAAATAAACAAAAAAAATGTATTTGCTGTTTTTTGCAGTAATATATTTATAATAATATAAAACGGCATAAATTTGCAAGATATTAGATATATTTATGCTATCTTTCGAACAAAAGCAATACTATAAACGATGTTAAAAGAAGAACGTCACGAGTTAATTAAAAATGAGGTTGAACTGCATAATAGAATTTTACTTACAGATATTGCTGAGCAAATAGGTGTATCTATAGATACTATTCGTAGGGATGTAAAAGAGCTAGATGCAGCAAGTCAGCTTAAAAAAGTACATGGAGGTGCAATTTCACTTGGTTTTACCAATTATGCTACCCAGAATAAAAATATTTACGCGCAAGAAGACAAAATTAAAATTGCAAAAAAAGCATTGTCGTTATTGAGTTCAGGAAATACCATTCTTATTCATGGGGGGACTACCTGCTTGGAGTTGGCAAAGTTAATTCCGAACAAATTAGATATAACTTGCTTTACAACGAGTCTTGCTGTTGCTATGGAGTTACTTACAAAAAAAGGTGTTGATGTGTTTTTTATTGGAGGACGTTTATCTAAAGATTCTCAAATTGTCATTGGGGCAAACGCTATACATCAGCTTTTAGAGATAACATTAGATTATAGTTTTATAGGTACAGGATATGTGGATATTAATTATGGATTAACGGAATTTGATTTAGAAAGTGTACAAGTGAAAAAAGCAATCATAAATTCTTCAAAGAAAACTGTACTTTTGTCCATATCTGAAAAATTAAATTCTAAACATCGTTATAAAACATGCGAGATTCATGCAATTAATACGATGATAACAGAACTTGATCCAGAGCATTTTTTATTAGAAAATTTTAGAAAACAAGACATTCGTTTGTTGTAAGCTTATGAATTTTAAAAAAATCACAGAAACCCCTTCAAATTATAATGATTTGGAGAAAATGGATACCGCATCTTTACTTACGCACATTAATCAAGAGGATAAAAAAATAGCAGAAGCTGTAGCATTGGTCATTCCAAGAGTGACAGAATTAGTGGATGCTTTAGCTGAACGTTTTGATAAAGGAGGTAGGTTGTTTTATATTGGAGCAGGTACAAGTGGAAGATTGGGTATTTTAGATGCCTCAGAAATACCACCAACATTTGGTATGCCCCATGAGCGAGTAGTAGGGATAATTGCTGGAGGAGATATGGCAATTAGAAAAGCAGTGGAAAATGCGGAGGATAATGCTTCGCAGGCTTGGCTTGATTTAAAACAACACGATATAAATAAGAATGATGTGGTTGTTGGTATTGCAGCTTCAGGGACTACACCATATGTAATTGGAGGAATTAATGAAGCTAAATTAAACGGAATACTAACCGCAGGGATTACAAATAATCCAGGTTCACCATTAGCGCATGCAGCTGATATTCCTATTGCTGTGAATGTGGGTCCTGAGTTCGTTACAGGAAGCACAAGAATGAAAAGTGGAACTTCTCAGAAATTAGTGCTGAATATGATTTCTACAGCCCTAATGATAAAAATAGGTAGGGTAAAAGGGAATAAAATGATAAACATGCAGCTTAGTAATGATAAGCTTGTGGATAGAGGAACTAGGTATATAGTAGAAGGATTGGGGATATCCTATGCCGAGGCAGCAGCCTTACTTAAAAAGCATGGATCCGTTAAGAAAGCAATGGATACTTATTTGGCGGATAAACACTAACTAAATTTTATTTAGCAGTTATTGCTGCTACTTCATCGGGGGTAACAATTTCTTTGGAAGAATTATTACCCCATGAATTAAGAATATAATTCATAACATCAGCGATTTCTTCATCCTCTAATCCCATTGGAGTCATTACTCCATTATAGGTAACTCCGTTTACAGTAAGTTCTCCTTTTTGGCCGTATTTTATCCCTCTAATACTTTCTTCCCTATTTTTCTTTAAATAGTCAGATTTTGCCAATGGCGGAAATACATTTTTTACACCTTCTCCTTTATCTAAATGACAGGTAATACAAAAATCAGCATAAATTTCATTCCCTCTTTCAATACTTTTTTGAAGTTCTTTATCTTGAAATAAAAAAGAGGAACCTAATGCTATAATGGCTACATAAACTAATAGAAATAACTTCATAATAATAGATAGAAATAAATTATTCTTTGGGAACCAATTTATAAATTCCTTTTCCTTCAACAGCAACATAAATAAGTCCGTCAGGTCCTTCTATTACATTGCGAACCCTACCAATATCAGATAGCAATTTTTCACGTTTTATTACCTTAGTTCCATTCATTACCAATCGCTCTAAATACTGAAATTTTAAAGATCCTACTAATAAATCACCTTTCATTCCTTTGTATTTATTTGACGTAATAAAAGCCATTCCACTTGGAGCGATAGAAGGTACCCAATAATGAATAGGTTGTTCCATTCCTTCCATTTCCGTTTTGTCGGTTATTGGCGTACCACTATAGTTGATACCATAAGTAATCACTGGCCAGCCATAATTAGCACCTTTTTTAATCACATTTATTTCGTCACCACCTTGAGGACCATGTTCGTGATCCCAAATAGCTCCAGTTTCAGGGTGCTTTATTAAGCCTTGGGGATTGCGATGCCCATAACTGTATATAGCTGTTTTTGCACCTGCTCGGTTAACAAATGGATTATCACTAGGAATTGTTCCATCGTCATTCAATCTGTATATTTTACCTCCATCACGAGTAATATCTTGCGGATTTATATCTCTATCTCCTCTTTCTCCTATAGAAAAATAAAGATATCCATCATTATCAAAAACAATTCTAGATCCAAAATGTTGGCCTTTTGTCGTATTTGGAGTGGCTTTGTAGAGCAATTTTTTCTCGACTAAGGCATTATCCTTTAATTTTGCTCTCATTAATGCTGTATGTCCTCCTTTTTCTTCTCCTTCTTCAGAAGCATATGTGATATAAATCCATCCATTTTCTGTAAATTGTGGATGTAAAACGATATCTAATAATCCACCTTGACCTCTTTGATAAACTTCCGGAACATTAGAAATTATGATTTTTTTTCCTTCAATAAAATGAATTATTTTTCCTTCCTTTTCTGTGATTAACATACTACCATCAGGTAAGAACGCCATCCCCCATGGATTCTGTAGCTCATCGACGAACAGTTCATCGGTAAAAGGTGTGTTTAAGCTGATATTCGCTTTGTTTTCAGCCACTTGGGCGCAAGAAAAATTAAGCGTTACAACGATTAAATAGAAGTTTATAATACTATTTTTCATAACTTAACGTTAAAATATATAATTAGAGTATTGTATTAATGTTTAAATATAAAAAGATTTTATAAGTATAAATAATTACGCTAAAGAATATTGTTGATCCCAAGTCTTAAATATTCTTTATAACCTACGAAACCTATGCTACCCAAAAAATCAAGACATTCTTGGTACTTGTTTGTACTGCTTGTTTTTTCTTTGATTATTACTTCAGTAATGGCAAATACTAAAGTATATGATTTTATTGATGCAACATCGATTGCTTTGATTAAATCTATAAATAGTATTGATAAAACTACAACAGTTGTAAAAAGTACTACACTGAAGAAACCAATTAAGGCAAGAGAAAACTTAATTGAAGCACCCTTATATTTTGCTACTATAATTTCAAACGCGGATGAAGAGGTATTTTGTACCAATGATGGTGCTACACTTGCCCGATTTAATTTATGCGGAAATTTTGATAACCGCATCATTACCTTAGATCAAGCATACAGCACTTATGAATGGCAACAATTAACTACAGGTTCATGTTCGTTATATGATGTCGATTTAAATTGCCCCACCTATACTTGTGGAGGTCTTTGGACTACCGTAGGTACATCTTCAAGTTTTGCTTTAAATGCCAATAGTATTTCTGCTGCCACAGGAGCAGAATTTCGAGTTCGTGTTAATGGGGGTTCTTATTATTACATTAAAATCAAGAAAAGTACAATTAGCCAAACTTATGTAAAACGCGATTATATCTGCGGTGTGCCAGGAAGAGTACAGGTAACCAATCTTTCCAGTTCTTATGAATATGCCATAGACAATGGTAGTGGGTTTGGTGCATGGCAAGGAGCCATCTTTGATGGATTATTACCAGGAACATATATTGTAAAAGCGAGATTAAAGAATACGCCGAATACGTGTGAGTATCCGTATGAGCCAATTGTAATTGAATCTAAAGAAATTGATATTGATGTTACCGTTGTCGATGCACAATGTTTTGGTGAGAACGGTAGTATTGCAGTAAAAGTAAATGATGTACCGGGTCCTTATAAATATACCCTTTTAGATAGCAATGGGTTTCCTCAAGAATTTACATCATTTATAGCAAGTGATACGTATAATTTTGCAGCCGTTGGTTTTGGAACCTATAGTGTTCAAGTAGAAACGCAACAATGTAAAGGCGATCCTGGAAATGGAATTTCAGCACCAAGACAAGATGTTGATATTAATGGTAACGCACTAGTAATAGGGGATGGTTTAATAGCTTTAGCCGCCTCTACGGAAGTAAATAGTAGCTTTGGATGTTCTGATATTACATCTGTAGATATTATTGTAAGAACTTCAGGAGGTTCAGCACCTTATACATTTACGGTAAATGGGGGTTCTACTAGTAGTCCTTCTTATACAGGTCAAACTATATATACAGTAACAGCTTCAGGCGATTATAATTTTTTAATTACGGATGGAAATGGCTGTACAATAACCGCATCAGCGAATATAAAAGAATTGAGTCCGCCTGTAGTTTCCGCTTCAGGAGTTAATGGAACTTGTACTAATGGAGGGGCAAAAATTAATTTTAACGTTACAAATGCCAGAGGTTATAACCTTTCATATAGAACTCAGTCTTCTGATTCATGGGTAACTACACCACAAATTTCAGTTGCTGATGGTACTTATAATTCGTTAGAAGTAAGATACGAACAAGGAGGTTTTTCTTGTACAATGATTTTGCCACCAGTAACTGTAACTAGTGAGGCAACTGTTAATGGTACCGTGACAAAATTATCAGATCAAACTTGTGATGGCTTTGGTAGTACCAACGGGGGAAGTATTGAATTTGGTTCAGCAAGCGGTGGATCTGGTAGTGGGTTTGAATTCAGTGTAGATGGTGTAAATTTTTTAAGTACACAACTATTTACGAATCTTGCTCCTGGAACATATACTCCCATAATTAGGGATAATAGTGGTTGCAGATTGGAGCTAACGGCAATCGTAATAGATCAGGTTGATCCACCAACAAATATCGATTTTGTTCAGAATAATACAAACTGTGCGCTTGGTACTACAGACGTTCAATTGACGCCTACTAGCAATTTTGCTATTGCTAACTATAGTATTACTAGTCCTGTTTCTATTGATAATGGATCCGATGCTACTTTTATTGGTTTAAATACATCAACTACCTACACATTTCAGATTAGAGATAATAATGGATGTATTTATTCCGAGAGTTTTACTCCGGTTGTTATTAGTTCTATTAGGGCTCGTGTCAAATCTGGAGGAGATAAAAGAGTTTGTAATGGGGATACAGATGGCAGTGGAATATTTATTATTGATGGTTTTGGTACAAATTATACCTATCAGATAAATTCAGAACCTATAAGCGCACCACAGAATACTGCGGAAGTAAATTTAGTATCTCGTGGAGCGGGAACCTATACTATCACCGCGACTGATGTAGATACAGGATGTACGGATACTGCCGCAATTGTAATTGAAGAATCAGCTTCTTTTGATTTAGTGCCAGTAGTAACACCTATGACTTGTGCTAATGGAAATATTGGTAGAGTTATTGCATATACCAATGGAGGTTGGGGAGGTAATCGCTATACTATAGAATATCCAGATGGAACAATAGTAGGACCAACATCAAACCGAACTTTTGGTAGTCTAACGATACCATCAACACCATCGACTCCATATAGAGTAACAGTTGAAGATTCAGAAGGTTGTACAGCAACTTATGAGTTTCAATTAACAGCATTAAGCGCTCCAACCATAACAATAGCATCAGCTAATTTATGTTATGAACCAGTTTCAGGTGCTTCAGTAACGGTAGCGGCGACAGGGGGTGCTTCAGGATATGAGTACAGAATCAATAACGGGTCATACCAAGCAAGCTCTACTTTTTTAAATTTATCACCGGGTACTCATACTGTTGAGGTTAGAGATAGTAATGATTGTACCGATGTTGTTTCAATTACAATTAACAGACAATTGAGGGTAAGCACGACTGTAGAAACAGAAATTCCATGTGGTGGTGCTCCAGGGCAAATTCGAGTAAATGTTTCTAATGGTTACCTTGCAAATGCAACACCAAAAGAGTTTCAGGTTAGTAGTGATAATGGTACAACATGGAGCTCATTACAACCTTTTACGGCAAATTCATTTTTGTATCCCGTAACGACAGGTGGGGATTATATTTTTAGAGTGACTGATAACGAAAGTTGTGAGGCGTTCTCAGCTCGTTTAGAAGTGAAAGATCCAATTAATATACTTGCGACAGCAGAATTAATACCAGCAAGTTGTGGCGATACAACTAGTGGAGGTGTTAGAATTTTGCCAGATGCTACTAGTGGAATACCTCCTTTTGAAATCGATTTTGAAAATACGGGTACTTTTACATCACAAACAGTTTATACTGGTTTAACTGCAGGGCAAACTTATGGTTATACGGTACGTGATTCAAGAGGTTGTTTAACTTCCGGATTATCAGCTACAATTCCTACAAGTCCGAATGCTCCACCAGCAGCGGATGTAACAGCTAACGATGTAGTTTGTTCTGGTCCTAATTTACCACCAATTGCAGCTACAGGAACTATTCAAATAAATAATGTAACCGATGGTACTCCAGATTTTACTTATATCGTTTTAGATAATTTTGGGACTGAAATTACACGTGTAGGACCTACATCAAGCACTTCAGAAATTATTTCCCACCCAAATTTGGTTGCTGGGGATTATACCGTTAGAACTGTAGATGCTTTAGGGTGTAGTGATATTGATACGGTTACTATTTCTCAAACTAATTTAACAGTTGTACCTGATGCAATTTCACCTTCTTGTAATATACTTGGGTTTTCTAATACAGTTGAAATTTTAGGAGGTGTAGGCCCTGATTTTTTAATTCGATTAGTGGGTGATCCTAATGATCCTGTTACACCAAGTAGCCCGCCTAGAGAACATACTTTTGACGGTTTACAATTAGGAGTAACTTATACCGTAGAAGTAACAGATTTAGGAACTGGATGTATCTATTTTCAAGAAATACCGCCAGTCGAAGGCCCAACATCTTTGGATGTTACAGCTAGCTCACCTCCTGTTTTTTGTGATGATTTAGGAAATGGAAGAGCAGATTTTACAGTTACGGGTTTTACTGGACCAATTGATATAGATCTTATTGATCCTTTAACAGGTACCGTAATTGATACTCAAACGTTTACAGGGGTAGCACCTTATGATAGCTTTTTTGATGTTGCCCCTGGTACCTATCGAATATTAGTTACAGATTCTGATACCTGTACAGACGCAACCCCGGTAGATGTTATTTTAGACATACCTTCAATTGATATTATATCAAACGTTCCCGCAAATTGTAATGCTCTAGGGCAACTTACAGTTCGAGGTAGTGGCGGTGATGGCGGACCTTATACTTTTGCATTTGTACCTGCAGGAGATACTCCTTTAGCTACGGATTTTACTGCCGACAATACAGCGGTTTTACCAGGTAGCCTTACTGGAATTTCTTATGATATTTGGGCAATGGATGGAAGAGGATGTACTTTTAACGTTAGAGACGATGTTGTCTTGTTGCAACCAGCCTTACCAACACCAACCGTTATTGTTGATAATCAATGTGCTGCTTCAGCAGCTTCATTCAGTATCACAGCAACAATGCCTGCTTGGGTAGATACCCCAAGTTTTACATTAAACGGTGAGCAAAACTTTACTGGAATATTCTCAGTGAATACTCCTGGAACATATACTATTGATGTTGTTGATGCCAATGGTTGTTCGGGTAGTGGAACAGCAATTGTTTATGAATTTTTATCGGGAACTGGTGAGTTCACGGCTTTACCTATTTGTAATAATCCTGATGGAACTATAACGATTTCAACCAATGGCGGCAGTGGTGATTTTACTTTTGAACTTCAAGATAATCTTGGAAATCCAATTGGAGGCGTGCCTACTAACAATTCGGGAATATTTACAGGTCAAACACCAGGCGAATATTTAGTATTGGTGACTGATAATTTAGTGAATGACGGTACGGGGTTTTGTTTCTTCAGTGTACCTGTGAACCTAGATTTAGCAGTGCCACCAATTATAGATGCTGAAATTGTAGAAAATATTAGCTGTAATGGTGCAAATGATGGTAGTATAACTATTTTACTTCAGGGAGGAACAGATGTTGACGGACCTATAGATTATGTTTTAACCAATATTTCAACCGCCGCAACGGTTTCAAATACTACAGGTGTTTTTAACAATTTGGTTGCTGATGATTATCAGGTTGAGGTAATTACAGCTAGAAATTGTCGAGCCTTATCTAATATAATCACTATTTCGGAACCAGCTATTTTCGAAATATCTGCAACAAGTACACCATTTACTTGTGAAATAGGTGCTAATAGATTTAGTTCTTCTGTTATTACTGTAAATATAGATCAAGTAGGTACTGTTGGTAGTGGTTATCAATATAGTATTACTGGTTTTGAGAATTATCAAACAGCCAATACCTTTGAAATTATAGATGATGGTACTACGCAAACTATTACAGTATATGCGATTGATGCCAATGGGTGTCAAGATCAATTTACATTACCAGCGATTGCACCTCCTTCAGAGGTTCAAAGTACTTTAATGGTACAGTCACTCTTGAACTGTGAAGATCCAGAGACGGTTAGAATTTCGGTTGTTGGAACCACAGATTTCACGATATTAACTACTTCTGCCATTGCTGTTGCAGATGTTACCAATTCAGGTTCTAATTCATACGCAGATGTAAACTTACCTGCAGCTGGCGAATATTTATTTGTAGTACAGGATAATGTAACAGGTTGTTTATATCCTTTACCACGACATGACGTTGTTGCTCCAATTAATCCGATTGCAACCATTCGAGAAGCAAAACCTATACAATGTTTTGGGGATGCAAATGGAGAACTTTTTATTAGCGTTACAGATTATACAGGTGTTTACGACTATACAGTATATAGAAGTGACGATTTAACTCAAACTACACCAATTGCTACAGGAACTTTTGATACAGCTAATTATCCTGATATTAGTGGTGATGATGCTAGAATTACGGGATTACCTGGGGGCAATTTTTATGTAAGAGTAAAAGCAATAGGCTTCCCGAAATGTTTTGATGATAGTAATGTTGCAAACATTAGAACTCCAAACGGACCTTTAACGGTGCCTTCTGTAGAGATAGATAATGTAAGTTGTGATGATAGTTCGGGGAAAATAGTTGCTACCGGTATTGGTGGTTGGGATTCGTCTCCATATGATTATCGTTTATTACTAGAAGATACAGCGGGGACTATTTCAATAGGAAGCGTATTGTATACTGAAGTAGTAACGTATGGCTTTACGAACGAATTTGAAGGCTTATCGAGTGGGAATTATCGTGTGGAAATTAGAGATATAGGATTATGTGAAAACTATTTTGATATCACATTAGCTCCGATTGATCCTATTGTAGCAGGAATTCGAGAACCTCAAGGTTTAGTTTGTCCTGATGGGAATAATGCTATTTTAGAAGCTTACGACCCAACTACTGGAGATAGTATTACTGCTATTTCGGGAGCAAGTGGTGGTGTAGCAGGATCTGGATATAAATATCAATTGTTGTATTTAAATAGTAATGATAATACAGATGTAAATTCTAGAAGTGGACTACAAGATACGCCTACTTTTGATGGAGTCTCTAGTGGATTTATTAGTGCAGGTTGGTACGCTATTGAAGTTTCATCTAGTCATAAATGTATTGGAATAACGGCACCGTATTATGTGGTACCACCACCTCCAATAGATCCAAAATTAGTACAGGTTAGAGCTCCAGGCTGTGGAGGACAAGGACAAATGCGATTGAGCATAGAAAATCCTGAATCTGGATTCTCATATGAATATAGATCGAGTACTGCAGCAGCAACAGATCCATTTTTGCCAATTACAGGAACATCGGTTCTTATTGATGGAGATCAAGGTTTTTATCAATATGATGTCCGAAAAGTTGGTGGAGCGGGAGCCTGTGGAAGTTTACCATCAGAGGGTATTACCTTAGTTGATGCGCAAGCAATAGACCTAGTTGCTAATTTACCAGATGATATTTCTTGTGCTACAGAAAATGATGGTCGAATAGAATCTTTCGCTTCTGGAGGCGTTGGTGATGAAATGTATACCTTGTATCTAGGTAATCCAACACCAGCATCTTCTTCCTATACTGCATTTAATCCAGACCCGTCTGCAACGGTAGTTAGGGCACCTCAAGAAGATGGTACTTTTGAAGGATTGCAAGAAGGTACGTATTATATTGCCGTAACCAGTGGAATTACGTGTGGTGATGTTGAAGGTCCTTTGGTAATAACAAGACCAGAAGCAATCGTTTATACTATTACAACAACAAATATTACCTGTAACGGAGAAACAGATGGTAGTATAACTATTGAAGTTTTAAGTGGTGGAGAAGGATTGTTGCAATTTGCCATCAACCCTAATTATAATGAATTTTTTAGTGATGCGGATAATCCAGGAGTGTATACTTTTGATAATCTTGCCGCTGGTACTGATTATGAAATCTTAATACAAGATGAGCAAGGTTGTGGAGAACTGGTAATGGTAGTGCCGATAACAGAACCTGATGTATTGTCTATTTCTGAGGTAGTTACGCAGCCAGAAATATGTTTAAATGCATACGATGGCGAAGCACAACTTACCATTAGTGGAGGTACCCCTTTTATTGATCCTGTAACTTTTGCAACCTATTACGAAACAAGAGTTGAAGGTTCGGGCTATCCTGTTACTGATCCTAGTGATCCGACCGAAGGCTATTTGAGAAATGATGATCTATTGTTCTCAAATCTTCAAGGAGGTGAATCATACCGCATATTTGTTCGAGATATGAATGGATGTACTGATGACAGCACTATTAATGTAGGATTGGGTGTTAATTTAGAATCTGTTGCGATACCGCAATATGGATGTGAAGGTATTTTTCCAAATAGTACCGTAACTATTGAAATGACAGATGATTCCTTAGTACCCGATTTATTATTTAATTTGGATATAGAAGATATTAATACAGCAAGTGCTACACGAACCTTCGGAGATTTGCCAGCAGGTGAGCATATTGTTTATATATACCATAGTAATGGTTGTATGAACCAAGTAACTTTTACTATCGATGAATATATGCCATTGTCACTAACGGTTAACAAAACAGGACCCGATGAAATTACAGCAGTTGCTGAAGGTGGTTATGGTAATTATCTATACTCATTCCAAGGCTTATCTCCGGTAAGTAGCAATACTTTTAATTTAACTATGGATGCTAATGTTGTCGTTCAAGTAGTGGATGAAAAAGGGTGTATCGCTATGGTGACGATGCCATTTGACTTTGATTCTATGGTTGAATTTCCAAATTTCTTTACACCAAACGGAGACGTTATGGGAGATACTTGGGCTCCTAAAAACAGTGAATATTTTCCATATATAGATGTTAAGATCTATGATAGATACGGTAGAGTAGTGGCTGTTTTAGATCAAATTAGAGCTTGGGATGGTACCTATGAAGGTGATGAATTACCTACCGGTGATTATTGGTATGTAGTAAATGCTAATGATAAAGATAAACAGCAATACGTTGGGCATTTTACGCTCTATCGATAATATGTTTTAAAAAATTAAAGCAAAAGGGCACCTAAATTTAGGTGCCCTTTTGTGTTTTTGAGGCTTTATAAAAAGTAGTTTATATCTTCTAAAAGTAAACTTAGGGAAAACCCTGAATTATAGAATCACATAGTTTACCTGATGTATAAGGTTGCCATTATGTTCAACTTGCAGTATCGAATTTTTAGAATTTATACGCATGAAACAAATCAATTTTATTAGCAGTGTATTTATATTCCTAGTAGCAATTTCTTGTTCCACTAATGATACTCCTGCTGACCCGATCGTTGGTACTTGGAAGCCTATTAAAGAGTCAGGTTTTGCAGCTAATGGTTCACCAGAAGTCTTTGAAAAAACTCCCTGTGAACAAACCAGCAGATTTACCTTCGCAACAAATGGCAACTTTACCTATACCGAGTTTGATGATGACGAAGGTGGCGGTTGCGTACCGGATGAGAGTTATATACTAGACGGCACTTGGGTAAAACTCACAACCGGACGCTATGAATTTAGTTTCACCTATTTTAATTCAAATACCCAGCAAAGTGAAAGCGATTCGCAAATCCCTGATAAAGTAGCGTTCTCTAATACCAATACCACAATGCGCATCATTGAACAGGAAGATGAAGGGGAATCCTATCTTGAATTAGTGCGAGTAAATTAAAAATAGACACACCTCCCTTTAAAACTAAACAATCATGAAACGAACATTAACAAATTTTAAAAATTTCTATACAAAAAGGAGTGTTTAAAAATTTTAATGGGAGAGCGTAGCGGTTACATACGTTCTGAATTTTATAATTGACTTAGTAACAAATAAGTACTAAAATTTAAACGTATGAAAAAACAATATATCTATTTATTTCTAGGCGCATTGGCAATGACAATGGTTTCATGTAGTAAAGATGATGGTAAAATCATTCAAGAACCAGTAAAAAGTAATGCTAAACAAATCACCAGTTTTGTTTTTAAGGCCGACCAAAACGATGCTATAACTGAAGATGTTACTGCCTTTATTAATGAAACCAATAAATCAATTAGTGCAACGGTGGCTAATGGTACAGATATTAAATTGTTAACGCCTACTCTAGTAGTTTCTGACAAAGCCATAACCGAGCCATCTGGGGCAAAAGATTTTTCAGCGCCCGTCGATTATACCATTACTGCCGAAGACGGTACAAAAACCACTTATAAAGTAACGGTTGGCATCGCGCTTAATAGTACAAAAGAAATCTTAAGTTTTGCGTTTAGAAAGGAAGATAATCAACTGTATGGCGATGATGCGGTAACCGCAACTATTGATGAAGAAAATAAAACCATCACTGCTACTGTTTCCTATAGTGCCAATGCAGCATTATTAGTACCAAGTATTGAAGTGTCTCCTAATGCATCTGTTAGTCCAGATGTAGCTCAAGATTTTAGCAACCCTGTTGTTTATACCGTTACAGCAGAAGATGGTACTACAACAGAATATCAAGTACTATTAGAAATTACGTTTACTGATCGGGATGCTTTAATAGCTATATATAATGCCAATCCAAATAATACGCTTGATTGGGATTTACAGGATCTTGAAATTGCCAATTGGAATGGTATTCAATTAGATAATGAAGGTCGATTGAATACTTTAGGAATTTCCTCAAAGCAGCTTACTACAATACCTTTAGAAATAAGTAAGCTGTCACATTTAACAACTTTATTTGCAAATAATAATAACTTTACTGAGGTACCACAAGAGTTTCAAGAACTATCAAACATAGTAGTCCTCTATATAAACAACAATGATTTTACAACTGTTCCAGAGGAAGTTTGGCAACTTTCAAACCTAAAGGTTTTAGCGCTAAGTGGTTTAAACCTTTCATCATTGCCTCCAGAAATTGGAAACCTTAGTCAGTTAACCACCTTATATTTGAATGATAACCAATTAACTACTTTGCCAGATGCATTAAAACAAGTGTCAGGTTTAAAAACACTACACTTATTCGCTAATAACTTTACGAGCATACCTACTATTCTTTTTGAAATTCCAAGTCTCACCACTTTACGCTTAGGCACTAACCAACTAACGGCAATATCAAGCCAAATTGAAGCGTTAATTAATCTACGATATCTAAGTTTAAATGATAATTCCGTAAGATTTGTACCCTCCAATATTTCAAAATTAACCGAATTAAAAAAGCTATATCTTAATAATAATGATATTGTTTCAATCAGCAGTAGTATAGGCTTACTTACTAATTTAGAAGAATTATCTTTTAAAAATAACGATTTGGTATCTATCCCTCTTGAAATAAAAAATTTGGTCAATTTAACGGTTTTAGACCTGACATTAAATCCAGGATTGTTTGCCATTTCTCAAGCAATATGTGATTTGTCGAATACGGATACTGATGTAAGATTAGATAGTCAGACTACATGTCAATAAATTACTCAAAAATGAATAGTAAAATAGCCATTCTCAATATAATTGTTTTATTCCTTCTATTTTTTGTGAACACTTCTTTCGCTCAAGAAACAGGCAAAATTGACTACCCTGACTTAGGGATCTCGTTTCATATACCTGAAGGTTGGGTGGGAAATAAAGTAGCGTCGGGCTTTGCCATTACATCTTCAGAAATTGAAGGTGTACTACTGATTATCACCAATGATGTACAGAGCATCCAAGAAATGGAAACGGAAGCAAAAAACGGATTTCAAATTGGAGAAAATACACTTTTAAAGCCCATAAATGGAGTGGAGAAAATTTCAGATAATGCTATTGCCGGCATATACGATGGTGTAATTGACACAAAACCTGCCAAGGCCCTGATTGTAGGAATGATAAATCCGTATGGTTACGGACTTACCATTTTATGTGCGACAGGTGCAGACTTGTTTACAGAAGATTTTAGAGCCGCAGGATTTTGGGTTGCGGCATCGGTAAATTTTTACAATCCGGAGGTGCAAACAACAGCTGTAGCATCGCATACTGAAGCTACTGAAATGAGGGAGCTACTGAAAAACTGCCGCTTAATGTATTTAGAATCGTATAACTCCTCTGGAGCTGGATATGGTAAAAAAATAAAAATAGATTTATGTGGTCAAGGATATTTTAGGCACTCCGAATATAGCAGTATGGGGGTTGATACGGGGGGTGCCAGTGGAGGTTATGGGAGTTCTAACAAAGGAGCAGGGCTTTGGGAAACCTATAAAAATAGTAATGGGGATGGGGTATTACAACTACAATTTTACAATGGTGAGATTTATGAGTACATTGTAACTATAGATGAAGAAGATAAAACCTATCTAAATGGTGATCGCTATTTTAGAGTATATGATGGGGATTATGAGCCTGATTGTTATTAATTAGTATTTCGAAAATTGAATTCTCACAATTAAATTTCAAACAAATGCATCATTTTCGAGTTGTTCTTCTATTCTTTTTATTTTTTGAGATAACTAGTGGAATAGCTCAAAATAGGGAATTGGATAGTCTTTTTAATGTAATAAAAACATCGGATAATGTATCTAATATTGCTGCCGCTCATGCCAGAGTCGCATGGTTAACAGCTTATAGCAACTTAAATTCTGCCAAAAAACATTTAGACTCTTCCTTTATTATTTATAACACTATAAAAGATGAACATGGTATCGCAGCAGTGCATTATAAATATGCAGCCTTTAATAGGGTCTCTGGAGATTATAAAGAAGCCTTAAATCATTTAGAACTTTATATTGAATATGCAGCAGCCCAAAAGTCACTTGGAGGTCTTGCTGATGCCGCTTATCAAAAAGGAGTTATACATAGTTTGCAAGGGGATTATCAACAAAGTTTAAAAGAATATTACAGCGCTCTTACTTTTTATGAGTCAGAGAAACAAACTATAAATATTGCAAATACGCTCAATAGTATTGGTATTGTTTACAGAAACTTAAAAAAATATACAGAGGCTGAAATCAGTTATCAAAAAGCAATTGCTATTCAAGAAAGGGAAAACGACCTAAACAATTTAGCAAATTCATATGGCAATTTGGGGAACCTTTTAGATGAACAGGGAAAGTACGATGAAGCCTTACTATATTACAATAAAGCATTGGCAATAGATTTAAAAACCAATAATAATTGGGGTATCGCAATGAATTATCAGAGTTTAGGGGCAACTCTTAATAAGAAGGGCGAATATAAAAAAGCCATTTCATATTTAAATATGGCCTATGAAATTCAATTAAAAAATGATTATAAAAATGAGCTTGGTGGTACACTCTCTAATCTAGGTTATTCCTATCTGCATTTAGGCGAGCTAGACAAAAGTGAGAATCTCTTAACCGAAGCATTACTGTATACTGAAAATTCAAAAACCTTGAACCGAGAGATACATTCAAACTTAATTAACTTGTATAAAAAGAAAAATAACTATAAGCAAGCCCTTTTTCATTATGATAAAGCAATGTTTTACAAAGACAGTATTTTTAATGAAGATAATTTAAAAGATATAAACGCTTTACAAATTCGATACGAAACCGAAAAAAAAGACAATGAATTAGCCTCACAAAAACTACAAATACAAGAGCAAGAAAATGATATTCTGAAAAAGAAAAATCAATATAACATAGCCTTAGGTAGTGGTATCTTTTTTTTATTAGGTAGTATAGGTCTTTGGATATTCTATAGACAACGGCAAAAATTAAAGAATAATGAAATTTTGGCATTACAAGCTAAACAAGAGGTATTGAAATTAGAAGCATTAATAGATGGGGAAGAAAAAGAACGCAATAGACTGGCACAAGACCTTCATGATGGTATTAATGGAGATCTCGCAGTTATAAAGTATAAGATAAGCTCCATCGAACCCGATAAATTTTCAAAAAAGGAAAAGGTTTTTTATGATGATGCTATAAGTATGTTAGACAATGCCGTAGAACAAGTACGCAGAATTTCACATAACCTTGCACCTCCTTCCTTACATAATTTTGATTTGATAGAAGCCATTCAACAATTCTGTTCAAAACAAAATGCTTCGAATTCTTTAAATATCAGTTTTCAATATTTTGGAAATAGATTGGTATTGAAAAAAGAAAATGAAACCGCTATTTACCGTATCATTCAAGAGCTACTCCATAATATAATTAAGCATGCGAATGCCACTGAAGCGCTAGTGCAATTAAATAATCATGATGACAAACTCATTATTACCGTTGAAGATAATGGTCAAGGATTTGATACGGATTCTCAGGAGAACGGAATTGGGTTGCAAAATATAAAATCACGGGTTAATTTTCTAAAAGCGAATCTAGATATAAATTCCAGTGCTAAGGGTACTACTTTTTGTATTGAAATTGATCTAAAAAAAAGAATAAAAAATGATTAAAGTAGCGATATGTGATGACCATACTATGGTGCTAAGAGGCATCGAAACAATGTTGGAAGATTCTGATATAATCACTATTTGTGCTACTTATAATTTAGGAAAACAACTCTTAGCAGAAATTGATAATAACCTTCCAAATGTGCTATTATTAGACATTAATTTGCCAGATAGTAATGGTATTGAATTATGCAAAGAGCTCACTAAAAAACACCCCGAATTAGCAATTATAGGATTATCCAACTATAGTGAAACAGGATTTATTAAAAATATGCTTCGCAATGGTGCAAAAGGGTACTTATTAAAAAACACAGATAAACAAGAATTACTATTGGCCATCACAACAGTACAAAAGGGAGGAACTTATCTTCCAAGAAATATTCAGGATATTTTGTTGAATGAAAGCATTGGAAACCCTTCTCAAATAACCTTTATACCTAAACTTACACGAAGAGAAACCGAAGTACTTCATCTGGTTGCAAAAGAGCATACCAATCTAGAAATTGCAGATTTACTATTTATAAGTACCAAAACGGTAGAAAGTCACCGTAACAACCTAATTCAGAAATTGGGTGTTCGCAATACTGCAGGACTTATAAGAGTAGCTCTTGAAAAAGGATTGCTTGGCTAGCATCAAATCATTTTTCAGCTAATTGACGAACACCATACTAGGGTTTACCCTGACTTTTAAAAACACAGATTTTACCTGATGTATTCCTCGGGTATTAACGGCAACTTACAGCTGTTAATTATTAAATAAAAAATCTGATGAAAACAATTTCTAAACTAATTTTAATCCCCCTAATGGTAACTTTTTTATTCTTTGCGTGTAGCAAAGATGAAGACACCCCTGAGCCAGTTCCAATTCCTATTGCAACGCTGAGTAGTATTAGTCCACAAAGTGGTTTGAAAGAGGTAGAAGTGACGTTCACCGGTACAAATTTTGGTACCGATAAAAGTAAAGTGAAAGTATTTTTTAATACAACAGAAGCTACGGTACAATCGGTTACGAATACCCAAATTAAAACTATAGCTCCAAGCAATGGCAGCTCAGGTGCTGTAAAGATTATCGTTAATGGTAAAACGGTTTCTGGACCTGTATTTACGTATCTACAACCGACATTAAGTAGCATTAGTCCAGAAAGTGCCCCAAGAAATGGTAGTGTAACTTTTATTGGGAGTAATTTTGGTACAGACGCCTCCAAAATAAAAGTATTCTTTTCAAACGGATCAATGTCTTCGGCAAATGAGACCGAAGCTGTTATTGAGTCCGTTACCAATACCGTGGTAGTAGTTGTGGTACCTATAGAAGCTGCTACAGGAACTGTAAGGATGGAGGTAGATGGCACTGAATTATCCGGACCTGAGTTTACCGTTTTAGACCCGACCTTAATAAGTATAACTCCTTTAAGCGGGGCTGTCGGTACCGAAGTCACAATTACTGGAAGTACTTTTGGCACCGATACAAGCAAGGTTCAGGTATTCTTTAATGGTGTTGGAGCCACCATAGAATCATTAACAGATACCGAAATTAAAGTACTGGTGCCAGAAGGTGCAATTACAGGCCTTGTAGAAATATTTATAAATGATGGTGATTTGCCAAATACAGAATTCACAGTGCTGCCGAGTATAATATCAATGAGTCCTGAAAGCGGCATTAAAGAATCGGAAGTCACCATAAATGGTAGTAGCTTCGGAACCAACATTGCTACGGTGGAAGTGTTTTTTAATGGGAAAGAGGCTGAAGTGCTATCTGTTACTGATACAGAAATTAAAGTAAAAGTCCCAGTAAAAGCATTTACAGGTTTGGTAAAAGTAAGTGTTGATGACATTGAATTAATAGGCCCCGTTTTTACCTATATCGTATCCGAAATTAAAGTTTCTACACTTGCTGGAAGTGGTTTTGGTGGGTTCAAAGATGGTATTGGCACCGCTGCTCAATTTCTCTCGCCAATAGGTGTTGCCATAGATAATCTCGATAATATATATGTAGCCGATAGGGATAATTATATATTACGAAAAATTACACCTGATGGAGTGGTTTCAACTTTAGCTGGTGAAGCTACGAAAAATGGAGATGTTAATGGTACAGGATCAGAAGCGAGATTTGCTGGGGTCAACGCCATTGTGTTTACCGAATCAGGTGATATGTTGGTGTCCGATAATGGCAATCATAAAATAAAAAAAGTAACCACAGCTGGGGTGGTAACCACTTTTGCAGGAACAGGTATAAATGGGTCTAATAACGGCCCTGCCTTAAGTGCAACATTTAAGCAAACCGCAGGGATGGCTATAGACAGTCAAGGCAATGTATTTGTCGTTGAGACCGATGATCATAGTATACGTAAAATAACCCCTAGCGGAGAGGTAAGTCTTTTTGCAGGAGGTCAGAATGGAATAAATGATGGTAATGGCACCAATGCCAGATTCACCTTTCCACAGGGAATTGCAGTTGATGCAGCCAATAATTTGTATGTAACAGATGGTGCCAATCATTTAATACGTAAAATAACGCCTAATGCTGATGTAACTACCATTGCAGGAAGCTCATTAGGTTTTGCAGATGGTCAAGGTGCAGCTGCAAAATTCAATTTTCCAACTGGCATTGTAGTAGATAAACAAGGTGACATCTATGTTGTTGATAAAAATAATCATAGCATACGCAAAATATCATCCGATGGTAGCGTAACTACTATAGCTGGAGACGGAACTATTACAGATTTTAATTCTCCATATGGAATTACCATTGATGCTTTAGGAGATTTATACGTGGCCGATCAGTCAAAACATAGAATTCGTAAAATAACTCAGGAGTAATATTTAATTCCCCTGAGGCAACTCAGGGGTTTTCGATTTATTTAGAACTATAGACCTTTAATTAAAAAAAGAGTATGAAAATAATATATAAAACAGCAGCAATACTACTATTCACCTTTGTTAGCTGTAGTTGTAGTAAGAGTGATGCTATAATTGCGCCCATTTCAGTCTTAAGTGATACTATTTCGCCTAGTAGATTAATTAGCGGCAGTTATATCGTAAATACATTAGCAGGAAGCACTTCAGGGTATCTCGACGGGGAAGGATTCAATGCTCAATTTGGCGGGCCCTTTGCAGTGGCAGTGGATGGACATGGAAATGTTTATGTAGCGGATTATTTTAATCATAAAATCAGAAAAATAACTAGTACAGGGGTTGTAACTACCTTAGCAGGAAGTACACGGGGCTTTGCAGATGGTAAATCTACTGATGCAAAATTTAGCGCTCCATCTGGTATATCGGTCAGTAAAGATGGATATGTATACGTAGCAGATACCTATAATAATAAGATAAGGAAAATTACGCCCAACGGTATTGTGAGCACCCTTGCTGGAAGTACATTGGGTAATTTAGATGGTATTCCAGAAACTTGCAAATTCAATCGTCCTTCAGACGTTGCAGTAGATATTGACGGAAATGTATATGTGGCTGATCAGTTTAATCATAGCATCAGGAAAATATGGCATTTTGGTTATGTCACCACACTAGCTGGTAGTACGCAGGGTTTTGCAAATGGTATAGGGGAAGAGGCCAAATTTTCATTGCCTAAACGAATAACAGTAGATACATACGGAAATGTATTTGTAGCAGACCATTCGAATAACAAAGTGCGGAAAATTGCTCCTAATGGTCATGTTAAAACTATCGCTGGAAATACTGATGGGGAGCTTTCGCATCCTTACGGGATAGCTATAGATAATAAGGGAGTTGTTTATGTTGGAGACAATAGTACTAAAATACATACAATTTCTCGCTCTGGAGAGCTAAGTATCTTTGCAGGAAGCACCCAAGGAAGTCAAGATGGTAATTTAGGCATAGCAACATTTGGTACTCCCTATGGTTTGGCTATTGATTCAAGAGGATCATTATATGTGGCTGATGCAAATAACCACAGAATACGAATAATTAGACGAAAATACTAAGTTAGCCTAGGGTTAAACCAAGCCGATATGCCAATGGGTATTAAGCCTAATTAAAAACAAATCCCGCAGCATGCGGGATTTGTTCATTTAGAAGATTAGTAATAAGATAAAACCTTTATGATATGCGAAATTGCAGTAAAATACTTTTTCATGCTTATGCTATTTTCAAAATGAATTTTTAGTATAAATTAGAACAGAAAAGGAGCATCTTTATTTAGGTGCCCATTTTTATTTTTTAATTCTTTTTTATGTAAAGTATTGTTGTATCTTTGCAGTCCGAAAATATTGATATTTATCTTTTGAAGAAAGGTGTCAATTTTCGGGGTGTAGCGTAGCCCGGTTATCGCGCCGCGTTTGGGACG
>TARA_R110002050_G_scaffold233604_1_pt1 | contig 60395 bp, 56 predicted proteins | sample TARA_R110002050 | Tara Oceans TARA_R110002050 (sample SAMEA4396988) | marine metagenome | biome: Polar Biome; feature: [DCM] deep chlorophyll maximum layer (ENVO:01000326); material: water (ENVO:00002006), including particulate matter (ENVO:01000060) such as... | depth 25 m
CTGCATAATGCAGTTTTTGAATCATTTTTTGCGTAATGTGAGTAATTAGTATTGAATTAATTATTAAGTAGGAGGATAAATATTATAAGGATTGAACAAAATTTAAAAATCTTAGCAAAAAGAGATGTGTTTTATTAGTTTTTTTCAGTTTTGAACATCATAAAATAAGCAAACTAAATACTTGTTAATCAGAATATTAATTCAGTATAAAGTAGAATGAATTTAAACTTAAAAAGGATTGGATAGAATTAATAAAAGTGTAATATTTTAATTTCGAACTCTATTTTAAACATTTTATAAATTTTAAAGAACATAATAATTCTTTAACCCATTAAATATTAAACAAGATAGCGCATATTGTTATTTTTAAAAACATGAATAAACTTAATAAATACAGCAAAACAGTAACTCAAGACCCAACACAACCGGCAGCACAGGCCATGCTTTACGCTATTGGCTTTAAAGATGAAGATTTTTATAAGCCCTTAGTTGGTATTGCAAGTACAGGATTTGAAGGAAATCCCTGTAACATGCATTTGAATGACTTAGCTAAATTGGCAAAACAAGGAACCTTAAATGAAGATGTTATTGGGTTGATTTTTAATACCATAGGCGTAAGTGATGGTATTTCTATGGGAACTCCAGGAATGCGTTACTCATTACCTTCTCGTGATATTATAGCAGATTCTATGGAAACAGTTGTGCAAGGAATGAGTTATGATGGGTTAATTACTGTGGTTGGATGTGATAAAAATATGCCAGGTGCGTTAATGGCGATGATTCGTTTAAACAGACCTTCCATTTTGGTTTTTGGTGGTACCACAGATTCTGGGTGCCATAATGGAAAAAAACTGGACATTGTTTCTTCGTTTGAAGCTTGGGGTAGTAAAGTTGCTGGAACCATGGAAGAGACTGAATATAAAAGCATTATAAAAAAATCTATTCCAGGTGCAGGAGCTTGTGGTGGTATGTATACAGCCAACACCATGGCATCGGCCATTGAAGCTTTAGGCATGACGTTGCCTTTTAATTCATCGAATCCGGCAAGAAGTAAAGAGAAAGAATTAGAGTCAATAAAAGCCGGTGAAACCATGCGAATGTTGCTCGAAAAAGATATTAAACCTTTAGATATTATTACCAGAAAATCATTAGAAAACGCTGTTCGTTTGGTGACTATTTTGGGAGGTTCAACCAATGCTGTGTTACACTTTTTGGCTATTGCAAGAGCGGCTCAAATAGATTTTACGCTTAAAGATTTCCAGGATATTAGTGATAATACCCCATTTTTGGCCGACTTAAAACCAAGTGGTCAATATTTAATGGAAGATTTACATGCGGTTGGTGGAACTCCTGCAGTATTAAAATATCTTTTGAAAAAAGGCATGCTTCATGGCGATTGTTTAACCGTTACCGGTAAAACATTGGCAGAAAATTTATTGGATGTTGCTGATTTGAAAGTCGGACAGCAAGTTATTAAACCTATTGAAAACCCTATTAAAATCTCAGGTCACTTACGAATGCTTTATGGGAATTTAGCAGAAGAAGGAAGTGTTGCTAAAATTACCGGGAAAGAAGGATTAAGATTTCAGGGAAAAGCAAAAGTATTTGAGGGGGAATATGACGCAAATGATGGTATTCGTGATGGAAAAGTGGTGAAGGGTGATGTGGTGGTTATTCGTTATGAAGGCCCAAAAGGAGGCCCTGGCATGCCAGAAATGTTAAAACCAACAGCAGCCATTATGGGTGCCGGATTAGGAAAAGATGTGGCTTTAATTACTGACGGACGTTTCTCTGGAGGCACTCACGGATTTGTAGTAGGCCATATTACTCCTGAAGCTCAGGAAGGCGGAACCATTGCGTTTGTTAAAGATGGTGACATCATCACTATTGATGCAGAAACAAATTCAATTATCCTTGAAGTTTCAGAAGAAGAATTACAAAAAAGAAGACAAAACTGGACATCACCAAAATTAAAATTTGATCGTGGTGTGCTTTACAAATATGCAAGAACAGTTTCATCAGCCTCAAAAGGATGTGTAACGGATGAATTTTAACAAATTCCTTTGAAAAAAGGAATCTCATAATCGAAAAGCCATAAGTCCAGTCTAATGAAAAGTGAAAATAGTTTGAGAAGAGAGGAGCAAACAAGAGTAAGAATAACAAAAATATTGAGATTCCTTTTTTCAAAGGAATGAAAAAAAAGTTTTCAATGAAAGAAACACAAACGATAGAATTAATGGAAAAGTCAACGGAGGCTACTATTAAGGTGTCTGGTGCTGAAGCAGTAATAAAATGCCTTCTTGAAGAAGGTGCTACTTTAGCTTTTGGATATCCAGGGGGCGCCATTATGCCTGTGTATGATGAAATATATAAATACCAAAATCAATTCCATCATGTTTTAACACGACATGAACAAGGAGCCATTCACGCTGCTCAAGGATTTGCGCGTGTCACTGGAAAGCCAGGTATTGTGTTTGCTACTTCAGGTCCTGGAGCTACCAATTTGGTAACAGGAATAGCAGATGCTCAAATTGATTCAACACCTTTAGTATGTATTACCGGACAAGTGGCTTCGCACTTGTTAGGTTCTGATGCGTTTCAGGAAACAGATATCATTGGAATATCAACTCCAGTTACAAAATGGAATTATCAAATTACAAAAGCTTCAGAAATTCCTGAAGTAATTGCTAAAGCATTTTATATAGCAAAAAGTGGTCGTCCAGGACCAGTGTTAATTGATATTACTAAAGATGCTCAAATAAGTGAATTAGATTTTTTATATGAAAAATGTGAAAAAGTAAGAAGTTATAAACCAGCACCAAAATTTGATATTGAAAAGATAAAAGAGGCTGCAACTCAAATTAATATGGCTAAAAAACCATTTATTGTTTGGGGTCAAGGCGTTATTATTGGAGAGGCAGAACAAGAATTTAAAAAGTTTATTGAAAAAACAGGTATTCCTTCAGCCTCTACAGGATTAGGATTATCAGCGATTGAAACAGACCATCCTTTATATGTTGGTATGGTGGGGATGCATGGAAATTATGCGCCAAATGTTCTTACAAATTCATGCGATGTCTTAATTGCAATAGGAATGCGTTTTGATGATCGGGTTACGGGTAATTTAAATTCGTATGCTAAACAAGCTAAAATCATTCATTTTGAAATTGACCCCGCTGAAGTGGATAAAAATGTAAAAACAGATATTGCTGTTTTAGGTGATGTTAAAAAAACATTGGCTGAAATTATGCCTTATGTAAATAAAGGGGAGCACAAAGAATGGATGCAAGAATTCAATAAATTGCTTGATATAGAAAATAAAACGGTCATAAATGACCAATTAAATCCCACCAAGGTAGGCTTAACAATGGGTGAAGTTATGGCAGGAATAAATCGCTATACTAATGGTGAGGCCATTATTGTTTCAGATGTGGGGCAACATCAAATGTTCGCATGGCGTTATTCTAAATTTGTAAAAACAAGAAGCAATGTAACTTCAGGCGGTTTAGGCACTATGGGATTCGCGTTACCAGCGGCAATAGGGGCTAAATTGGGAGCTATGAACCGTGAGGTCGTTGCCATTATTGGCGATGGTGGTTATCAAATGACTTGTAATGAGCTAGGAACTATACTTCAAACAAAAGCGGCAGTAAAAATCGTAGTTTTAAATAACGGGTATTTAGGAATGGTACGCCAATGGCAAGAATTATTTTTTGATAAACGATATGCATCTACAGAAATGATAAGTCCCGATTTTGTTAAGCTAGCCGAGGCTTATGATATTGAGGCAATTAGAGTTTCTAAACGTGAAAATTTAGAAGAGGCAATAAAAACTATGATTCAATCAAAAGAAGCTTTCTTTTTGGAAGTAGTTATTGAAAAAGAAGATAATGTTTTTCCAATGATTCCATCAGGGGCAAGTGTTTCAGATATAAGATTAAGTTAAGAATGGAAGAGAAGCAAAATTTTACGATTTCAGTATATACTGAAAATAATGTTGGAATATTAAATCGTTTATCAGCAATATTTTTAAAGCGTCATATTAATATAGAAAGCATGACAGTTTCAAAATCTGAAATTGATCACGTTCATAGATTCACGTTTGTGGTAATTGTTCCAAAAACACTTATTCAAAAAGTTGTAGGTCAATTAGAAAAACAAATTGAAGTTATTGGAGCTTTTTATCATACAGAAGATGAAATTATTTATAATGAAACGGCACTCTTTAAAATCTCATCAGAGCATTTATATGATGAAAGAATTCAGAATAAATTAAAATTCAGAAGGGCACATATTATAACTATTACAGAAACGTTTTTTGTCATTGAAGCATCTGGTTTAAAGGCAGATATAGATAATATGTATGAAAAATTAAAGCCATTTGGTTTATTGCAATTTGTTCGTTCAGGGCGCATAGCAATAACACGACCTAAAATGGCAATAACAGAAATATTACGAGAAATTAATTAAAGAATAAATAAAAAATGGGAAATTATTTTAACACGCTTTCATTAAGAGATAAATTAGCTCAATTATCAAAGTGTAGATTTATGCAATCTTCAGAATTTGAAGATGGTGTAAATGTTTTATTAGGAAAAAAAATTGTGATTGTTGGTTGTGGTGCTCAAGGACTGAATCAAGGATTGAATATGAGAGATTCAGGTTTGGATATATCTTATACGTTGCGTGAAGCTGCAATTAAAGAGAAGAGAGCGTCTTACAAAAATGCTACTGATAATGGGTTTAAAGTGGGGACGTATGAAGAATTAATTCCTTCAGCCGATTTGGTGTTAAACTTAACGCCAGATAAACAGCACACAAGTGTGGTTAAGGCTATTATGCCATTAATGAAAAAGGGTGCTACATTATCGTATTCTCATGGATTTAATATTGTGGAAGAAGGTATGCAAATCCGAAAGGATTTAACAGTTATTATGGTAGCTCCAAAATGTCCGGGATCTGAAGTTAGAGAAGAATACAAGCGAGGTTTTGGTGTGCCAACATTAATTGCCGTGCATCCAGAAAATGACCCAGAAGGGAAAGGTTGGGGGCAGGCAAAAGCCTATGCAACGGCAACAGGTGGTGATAGAGCAGGTGTTTTGGAATCCTCTTTTATTGCTGAAGTAAAAAGTGATTTAATGGGAGAACAAACCATTTTATGTGGTGTGTTACAAACCGGGGCTATTTTATCATTTGATAAAATGGTGGAAGAAGGAATAGAACCTGGATATGCTGCTAAATTAATTCAATTTGGTTGGGAAACTATCACTGAAGCGTTAAAGCACGGTGGTATTACCAATATGATGGATCGTTTATCAAATCCGGCAAAAATCAAAGCTTTTAAATTATCCGAAGAATTAAAGGATATCATGCGTCCGTTATTTCAAAAACATATGGATGATATCATGTCTGGCCACTTTTCAAAAACAATGATGGAAGATTGGGCAAATGATGATAAAAACTTATTGACCTGGAGAGCGGCAACTGGTGAAACGGCCTTTGAAAAAACAACCGCAACCAGCAAAGAAATTTCTGAACAAGAATATTTTGATCACGGTACTTTGTTGGTGGCATTTGTAAGAGCTGGTGTTGAGTTGGCTTTTGAAACCATGACTGAATCTGGGATTGTCGCGGAATCTGCTTATTATGAATCATTACATGAAACACCGCTAATAGCAAATACCATTGCGCGTAAAAAGTTATATGAAATGAATAGAGTTATTTCTGATACCGCAGAATATGGTTGTTATTTATTTGATCATGCGTGTAAACCTTTGTTAAAAGATTTTATGAAAACTGTAAAAACCAATGTTATCGGATCCTCTTTTAGTAAAACAAACGGTGTTGATAATAAAGAATTAATCGCAATAAATAAAGTAATTAGGAATCATCAGGTTGAAAAAACCGGTGCTGTTTTAAGAGCTTCCATGATTGCCATGAAAGTAATAAAAACTGAAGAAAATGCACAAGTTTCTGTTTTAGCATAAACTGTTTTAAGCATAAAATATATTTTTAAAGCCACCCTTTTTTTAATAAAATGGGTGGTTTTCTTTTTGATATATTAAATTTATTTAGAGTAAACTATAATCTAATTGTAAAATAGATTTACGAAAACGATTGCGATTTAAGTATTTTATTTTCAAGTAATTAAATAACTGACAATCTGCTATTTTTTCAATTTAAGGCATGATAATAAAAGCGTCTAAATGAATAAATAAGTATATTAGCATTAAGTTTTTAACTTTATATTTTTTCAAATGAAAACACCTTTTTTAGAAATTCCAGAAGCCTATAAAATTAATTCTCTTTTACATCAAAATACTTATTTAGTTGCTGGAGAATTAAAAAGATGGGAAGGCGAAACAACCAATATATATTCCGCAATTTCATCTACAGAAGCATACAAACCAACCTTATTGGGAAGTGTTCCAGAACAAGGTAAAACAGAAGCTTTAGAGGTATTGGATGCAGCCTGTTTAGCCTATGATAAAGGACAAGGCTTATGGCCAACCATGAAAGTTTCAGACCGCATAAAATGCATGGAAACCTTTGTTGGAATGATGAAGACCAAACGTGAGGCTGTTGTAAAATTATTAATGTGGGAAATTGGTAAAAACTTACCGGATTCAGAAAAGGAATTCGATAGAACCGTTGATTATATTTATGACACGATTGAAGATTATAAACAAATGGATCGGGATAGTGCTAAATTCAATAAAAGTGATGGCATTTATGCACATATAAGGAGAGGGCCACTGGGTGTTGTTTTGTGTTTAGGGCCATATAACTATCCGCTTAATGAAACGTTTTGCTTACTTATTCCAGCTTTAATCATGGGGAACACGGCAATTTTTAAGCCAGCCAAACATGGTGTGTTGCTTATTGCACCTTTATTAGAAGCCTTTCAAAAAAGTTTTCCAAAAGGAGTAGTGAATATTATTTTTGGTCGTGGTCGTGTAGTAGCCTCTCCGATTATGGCATCAGGAAAAGTGGATATATTGGCTTTAATTGGTAATAGTAAATCAGCCAATGCCCTGCAAACGATTCATCCTAAAAAAAATAGATTGCGTTTGGTATTGGGGTTAGAAGCTAAAAATCCAGCTATTGTATTGCCTGATGCCGATTTAGATTTAGCTATTGATGAATGTATTGCAGGGACTTTGTCTTTTAATGGGCAACGTTGCACCGCTCTAAAAGTGCTTTATGTACATAAAGACATTGTTGAAGAATTTAATAAGCGATTTTCATTACGCGTAGATGCCCTTAAATTTGGAAACCCATGGGAGGCAGGAGTGAAATTAACGCCACTTCCAGAAAAAGATAAACCAGCTTATATTAAGGAATTAATAGATGATGCGGTAAGTCAAGGAGCAAAAATCATTAATGAAAAAGGAGGAGAAACCACTGAAAATTATATTTATCCGGCTGTTTTGTACCCAGTAAATAAACAGATGCGTGTTTTTCAAGAGGAACAATTTGGACCAGTAATTCCTGTTTTATCATTTACTGATATTGCAGAACCATTAGATGATATGGCTGAATCAAATTACGGTCAACAAGTAAGTGTTTTTGGAAAGGATGTTAAAAAATTGGCACCATTAATTGATACGTTAGTCAATCTTGTTTGTCGTGTAAATTTAAATAGCTCATGTCAACGTGGTCCTGATGTGTATCCGTTTACTGGAAGGAAAGATTCCGCTTTTAGTACTTTGAGTGTTCATGATGCATTGCGTTCATTTTCAATCAGGACATTTGTTGCTTCAAAAGACAATGATTACAATAATGCCATTTTAAAAGAATTGTTAAATAAAAAATCATCAAATTTTATTAGTACAGATTATATTTTATAAACTTATTTTTAGTGAATCACATTTGTTTTTATTAATTTAGTTGAACTTAAATTTTTTTGATATGAATATTATAAGAATACCATTTTATGCCCTTTTAACATTTGGATTATTAGTTGGTTGTGGAAAAAAGGATGAGAAAAAGAAAGAAGGATTTACTAAAGAAAATGTAAATACGCAAGAAAAGACTGATTCAAATAAAGCAGATGATAATGTTGCCAATATTGTTCTTACTGGGAATGATGTGATGCAATTCAATCAAAAAGAGATACGTGTAAAAGCAGGGCAAAAAGTAAAGCTTACTCTAAGACATATTGGTAAACTTGATGTTAATATTATGGGTCATAATTTTGTGCTTTTGAAAAAGGGTACTGATTTAATAGATTTTGCGACAAAGGCAGGTTCTGAAAGAGATAATGAGTATCTTCCCAAAGATTCTCAAGACATTATTGCACATACTGATATGATTGGTGGCGGACAAGTAACAACCATAGAATTTGATGCTCCCGAAAAAGGAACTTATGAATTTTTATGTAGCTTTCCGGGGCATTATGGCATGATGCGCGGTCAGTTTATTGTTGAATAAAAGTGTTTTTAGGAATTTATTCTAATTTCCAACCGTCTCTATAAGTACGTTTTACAAACTGATTGGCAGGTTCAAAATTGGTAATTTTCATATTAACACCATCCCAAAGTAATTTTTGCCGACCTGGAAATCTAAAGGTATCATTAACTTTTTCTCTTAAATTGCAGCTTCTAATAGCCAAATTACCCATTAAAATGGATTCTGTTAACGGTCCGGCAAAATCAAAGGAAGAGGTTAATGCCTTGTGTTTAACACTTCCGTTGCCAGCTTTACAAGCGGCAACCCATTTAGAATGATGCCCGTTTTCAGGTAAAGAGTCACTAGTATCTTCAATTAAAGGTGGTTCAATAATTTCACCTGAATTAAGATAAATTTTCGGGTTTAAACCATAGGTTCCACAAGTCATAATCCCTTTATTTCCCATCATAATAACCCCATTGGCACTATCTTCATCACCAAGCGGATGATCTGCAGGAATGAGTTCTGGATGAAACGGACGTAATCCACCATCTGTCCAGTTTAATTTTATTTCAGATGGATTTTTTTCAGTTGCCGAAAATTTTAATTGAGTTCTTGAAGAAGGCGGACAAGAATCTGGATAATAATCAGGAGTCCAATCTTGTGTAAAAATAGACCCTATACTGCCTTTCAACTTCTGTTGGATATCCAAACCTCTACATGATTTACAGTGCCTATCATACCAGCGTCAAACCAATCTTTCATTGTCTGCACTCCTTGCCCTGAGGCACCCTGGTTTCCCATTTGGGTTACTATTTGATATCTATTTGCAGCTTCGGTGAGTACTCTTGCTTCATAAATGTTGTGAGTTAATGGTTTTTGAACATAAACATCCTTATTTAATTGCATAGCAGCCAATGTGATAACGGCATGCGTATGATCGGGTGTTGATATAGTGACGGCATCAATATCCTTCATTATATCCAAAAGTTTTCTGTAATCTTTGAATTTTTTAGCATTTGGAAAAAGCTCAAAGGCCTGTGCGGCTTAGTTCCAATCTACATCACAAATGGCAGATATATGTGATGCGCCATTATCATAAACATTTATGGCGTCACTAAATCCTTTCCCTCCACCACCAATTACTGCAATATTTAATTTATCACTTGGTGCAATGAACCCTCTGCCCATGACATGTCTAGGAATTATTGAAATCCCAAGTGCAGAAAGTGCTGATTTTTTAATAAAATCTCGTCTGCTTGTTTGGTTTTGAGTCTTCAATTAGAAACGTTTTAATTAAAATAATATTCAGGCTTCATTCAATTATTTTAAAGAGACCATGCTTTCCCTCCTGTTAATTCTTGTAAATCTCCACAGTAATATTTCGTAGGAATTGGGTCATACTTTAAAACATGTTCTCCTATGTCTTCAGTAGTTAAATATGCTGATATACATAAATATTTTACACTGTTTAAAAAATCAGATTTTGTCATGTCCATAAACTCCGGATTAGCTTCCCTTTCTGGGTCAATGCCATCTTTAACTAACATATATGTATCTAAAAGTGCTTTGTAATTTTCATCGGAAACCAATTCAATATTTTCATTAAAATTTGTTTTAAGAATTGAAATAATATTCTGAAAAGCGGTTTTAAATTGCTCTTGAACATCTAAATCTAAAACTTCATTAATATACTTGTCAAAAAACTGGGGAACATTTAATTCTGTGGCCGAAGGTATGTCTGTTTTTGGTAAAATTACATTTGAAAGATTGGTTAAAACAATTCCTTGTTCAACACTTAAAAACATGGGCACCCATGGTTCTTTTTTACTAGAACAACTTTGTAAAATGCTAATGATAGAAGGCGTGGCAACTAAATAACCTGCTACAAAACCCATATTTTTTAATACGTCTCTACGTTTCATATTTTAACTTGTTATGCGTTATTTTTTTAAATTCATTGGCTGCATGATTTGCGGCACGAGCGGTAAAGGCCATATAAGTTAATGAAGGATTTTGACAACCTGAGGAAGTCATAAATGAACCATCCGTAACATATACATTGGTACAATTGTGAATTTGATTGTGTTTATTTAATACCGAAGATTTAGGGTCTTTACCCATTCTGGCGGTACCCATTTCATGAATACCAAGTCCCATGGCTCTATTTTCAATTTCATCATAACCTTCAATATCTTTATACCCCGCTAACTCTAACATTTTAATAGCTTGCTCAACGATATCTTTTCGCATGGCAATTTCATTATCGCCAAAGTCCGCATCAAATGTAATGGTAGGTAAGCCCCAGTTGTCAAGTTTATCATAATTTAAATAAAGTCTATTTTTATGATTTGGCAATGTTTCGCCAAAACCTGAAAGGTTAATCGTCCATTCGCCTGGTTTTAAAATAGCTTCTTTTAATTGTGGACCATATTTATATTCCGCCACTAAATCTGAAAGCCCACCTCTTGTCGCACCACCTTGATATCCGTAGCCTCTTATAAAATCTTTTTGCTCCGTTTCTTTATCTATGTTTCTAAATCTAGGAATATAAATTCCGTTTGCCCTTCTTCCTTTCGTGTATTTATCATCAAAGCCAATAACCTTAGCTCGGGCACCAACTTTAAAATGATGATCCATGATATTATGGCCTAACTCACCACTATCATTTCCTAAACCATTAGGAAAGCGGTCTGATTTTGATTGTAATAATATGGATGCAGACGCCATGGATGATGCACATAGAAATATTATTTTGGCTTTGTATTCAAACGGTTCTTTAGTAATTGTGTCTATTACTTTAACGCCTGTCGCTTTTTTTGTAACATCATCATATACTATTTCATAAACGATCGAGTTTGGTCTTAAGGTCATGTTGCCTGAAGCATCTGCTGCTGGTAATGTAGAAGAATTACTGCTGAAATAGGCTCCATATGGGCATCCTCTAGCGCATCGGTCTCTGTATTGGCAGGTGCTTCTTCCTAATCCTGGTTTGGTTCCGTCTGTGATATGAGCGGTTCTGCCAATGGTAAGAAGTCTGTCATCAAAATTTTCAGCAATCTTACTTTTTAAATGTTCTTCTACGCAATTAAGATTCATTGGTTTTAATAACTTCTGATCAGGAAGTTGTTTTAATCCTAAGTTTTCACCACTTACACCAATATATTCTTCAACATAATCATACCATGGTTCAATTTCTTTATAACGTACCGGCCAATCAACGGCAATACCATCTTTTTTATTGGCTTCAAAATCTATATCACTTAAACGGTAGCTTTGCCTTCCCCAAGTTAGGGAGCGACCTCCAACATGATATCCTCTTATCCAATCAAAACGTCGGTCTTCATTATAAGGATACTGTATATCATCAACAAAAAAATGTTGACGGTCTCCTTTGGTGGCATCTGCATCTCTTGCTTGTTTAAATTTTCGTTCACGGGTTTCTCGGGTTGATGCTCCGCCATTTGGCATATCCCATGGGTCAAGGTAGGCAGTAGGATAATCTTCAATATGTTTAACCATTCTACCACGTTCAAGGACTAACGTTTTTAATCCTTTTTCACAAAGTTCTTTGGCAGCCCATCCTCCGGAAATACCGGTACCAATTACAATAGCATCATATTGTTGTTTTAAACTCATTTATTTTACATATTAATATTAAGTAGGTTGAATATTTTAAAAAAATAATAATTTAAGAATGAAATACCTAGAAATAACAAAAAGGTGAGGGCTAAATTTAATAAACTTATTTAAGCTTGTGATAAAGCAACCATTATTTTTTAATTATAAAAGGTGTAGTAAAAAAATTGATACCATTTTTAGCAACTATTTAAATTAAAAAATTTTAACTTTAGCGTAACAAAATATTCATATTATGAAATCAAATTTATTTAAAATTATCAAAAGCGCTTTATTTTTAGTTTTGTTTTTACTTTTTATAATTTCTTGTAAAAATCAAGAAAAGAAATCTGAAGAAGTTATATCTAATACCACAGAAAAAAAAGCACCATTTTTTAAATTATCATTAGCACAATGGTCTCTGCATAAGGCTATAAATGAAGGAGAAACATTGGATCCTGTTGATTTTGCACAAAAAGCCAGTTCATTTGGTTTTGAAGGAATTGAATATGTTAGCCAATTATACAAAAAGAAAATAGAAACCATAGGCATGGATTCACTTTTAAATATTTTAAATACGAATAGTAAAAAATATAAAGTGAAAAATCTATTGATTATGGTAGATGGTGAAGGGGACTTAGCTTCTGTTGATGAACTTAAACGTGATGAAGCTGTTGAAAATCATAAAAAATGGGTAGATGCTGCTGCATTTTTAGGTTGTCATTCTATTCGTGTGAATCTATCTGGTACATTTGATCCTGAGATATGGAAGGTTGCTGCTTTTGATGGACTTTCAAAATTGGCAAGTTATGCCGCTGAACAAAATATTAATGTTATTGTTGAAAATCATGGGGGGTTATCTTCCAATGCTGCGATGCTTGTAGGAGTTATTCAAAAAGTAAATACTTCAAATTGTGGGGTGCTTCCAGATTTTGGTAATTTTTGCATAAAAAAAGTAGGTTCAGAATGTGTTGATGATTATGATAGATATAAAGGAGTAGAAGAAATGATGCCTTATGCCAAAGCTGTTAGTGCAAAATCTTATGCTTTTGATAAAAACGGATTCGAAACAACAATAGATTATGCCAAAATGCTTCAAATAGTAAAAAATGCCGGTTATACAGGCTTTATAGGTGTTGAGTTTGAAGGAAGTGAAATAAGTGAAGAAGAAGGTATAAAGCTTACTAAAGAATTATTATTAAAAGTTGAAGAACAGTTACTTTAAGTTATGTATAACTAATTATAAATTATCATATTATGAGTGAAATTAAAAAAGAAAACACACTGTCCCGTCGAGATTTTGTTGGTAAAACTTTAGCAGCAACAGCAGCCTTTACCATTGTACCATCTTTTGCAGTTAGCGGCTTAGGTCATATTGCACCAAGTGATAAATTGAATATAGCCGGGATTGGTGTAGGCGGAATGGGTCTCGCTAACCTTAAGAACTTGACCTCACAGAATATTGTAAGCCTTTGTGATGTTGACTGGAAATATGCTAAAGGGGCATTTGATCTATTTCCGAAAGCTAAAAAATACTGGGATTGGCGTAAGATGTTTGACGAGATGGGCAGTGAAATTGACGGCATAGTAGTTGCCACGGCCGATCATACTCATGCCATAATTTCAGCCCATGCCATGACCATGGGTAAGCACGTTTTCCTTCAAAAACCATTGACACATTCTGTATATGAGTCTAGACTATTAACAAAGTTAGCTGTTAAGCACAAAGTAGCAACCCAAATGGGTAACCAAGGTGCTTCTGGTGCTGGTGTTGCTGAAACTTGTGAAATTCTTTGGAGTGGTGCTATTGGTGACGTAACAAAAGTTGAATCTTTCACTGACAGACCAATTTGGCCACAAGGGTTGAACACCCCTGAGAGAGGCGATTGGGTACCAGACACTTTAAATTGGGATCTATTTACCGGTCCTGCTAAAATGAAACCATTTAATGAGGTTTACCATCCATGGAACTGGCGAGGTTGGTGGGATTATGGAACAGGAGCTCTTGGCGATATGGCTTGCCATATCTTACATCCCGTATTTGAAGGTCTTAAATTAGGTTATCCAACTAAAGTTCAAGCGAGCTCATCTTTGTTATTGAATGAATCAGCGCCTGTTTCTCAGGCGGCAAAGTTGACTTTCCCCGCTAGAGGAAAGCAAGGTAAAATGAAATTGCCAGAAGTAGATGTACACTGGTACGATGGTGGAATCAAACCTGAATTACCTGATAACTGGCCTGCTGGAAAAGACCCAAATAAGAATGGTGGAGGCACCTATTTCTATGGAACAAAAGATATTCTTCATGTAGGTTGTTATGGCCTTGAGCCGGAATTATTATCTGGAAGAAAAATTTCAGTTCCTAAGACCGAAAGACGAGTTGAGGAAGAACTCAAATTATCATGGAATGAAGGTGCTCATGAAATGGACTGGGTAAGAGCTTGTAAAGAAAGTGCCGAAAACAGAAAACCTTGCACCTCTGATTTTGCTGAAGCTGGACCATTTAATGAAATGGTTGTAATGGGAGTTTTAGCGGTGCGTCTGCAAGCTTTGAATAAGATCTTGGAATGGGATGGAGTGAACATGAAGTTTACCAACATTGATGCTAACGAGAAAATCAGTACTGTCATTAAAGATGGGTTTAAGATCCATGATGGGCACCCAACTTTTGATAAGACATGGACTGAACCGATGAATGCAATTGAGTATTCCCAGGAGCTTATAAAGCACACTTACAGAGAGGGATGGTCATTACCCGATATGCCTGTATAATTTTTAAGAAGTATTAAATTAATAAAAAAAACAGAATGGTTTCTTTTATTTATTAAGATATAGAACTCATTCTAAATCAGTTAAATTTAAATAATAAATATTTTACAAATGAATCCAAAAATTTTAATTTTTAGTCTAGTGTTACTTTCAATACTGACTGGTTGCAAATCAGATTCTAAAAAATCAACCGATGCAAAAACAGAAGAAGTTAAAGAAGAAGCTATGCCCGCAACAGAAGTTGCCATGAATACATTAACTCAGTCTGAGATTGATGACGGCTGGGTCTTGTTATTTGATGGTAAAACACCTGAAGGTTGGAGAGGTTATAAAAAAGATCATTTTCCAAATGGTTGGCAAATAGTTGACGGTACTATTCATTGTATTGGTTCGGGACGGGGAGAAGCAGGAAATAAAGAAGGAGGTGATATCATTTATGATAAGGAATTTCAAAACTTCACAGTATCTTTAGAATGGAAAATTTCTGAAGGCGGTAACTCTGGAATATTTTACTTAGGTCAAGAGGGACCGGATTTTATATGGAAAACGGCACCGGAGATGCAAGTACTTGATAACGAGAAACATCCTGATGCTAAATTAGGTAAAGATGGAAACCGTCAAGCGGGATCATTGTATGATTTAATTCCGGCAAAACCGCAAAATGCAAAACCGGTTGGAGAATGGAATCAAGTTGAAATCACGGTTTATAAAGGCACGGTTGTACATAAACAAAATGGTGTAAATGTAGTGGAATATCATCTTTGGACACCAGAATGGAATGAACTTGTTGCTGGGAGTAAATTTCCTAGCTTAAATAAAGATTGGGCCGATGTTGCTACCAAAGGATATGTTGGACTACAGGATCATGGCGATGACGTTTGGTTTAGAAACATTAAAATAAAAAATCTATAGTTTAGTATTTCTTATAATTAAATAGTTGAAAGGGGATTCTATGATGGAGTCCCTTTTTATTTGATAATAAATTTTATTAAAAATCGCATTATTCTTATCAATTATTCTTTTTTTAATAAGTATTGATAATTTTCACAAAAAAGCATTGGCTTTTTATTCATTGTATGAAATAAAATTTTAGTTTTACTATATGAATACATTGAAAAATAAAATACGTCCTTCATCACCCGGTTTGCGCGCGCGCAGTACTCGCCGCCGCTTTTAGTCTCAAATAAGCAAAACCAATACGTAATTTTAATTTTTTATCAAGTGTACAAAATTTCATTCATAACATTTCAAAATATAAATAGCAGGTCAATTAACCACTATTTCATGTGCCATATTTTTCCGCGTCGCCCGTAAGGGTGTTTATCTATTTTTGAATTAGGTGAGTCCAATTCTGCTTTCAATCTTTAACTTTAGAAAAATAAATTTAAAATCTATACAATTTAAATATGGATATTTTAATTGCTGATAAATCACATAGCATCTACGCAAATATTATTTGCGAAACCATTGCAGAATCTGCCGCTGTTAGAGGAACGGGTATTGCCAGACGCACCCCGGAATATATTACGACTAAAATGGAAAATGGAAATGCCGTTATTGCATTGGATGGTGATACATTTGCAGGTTTCTGTTATATCGAGAAATGGGGTCATGGTAAATTTGTAGCTAACTCTGGTTTAATTGTGCATCCAGATTACAGGAATGCAGGTTTAGCAAAGAAAATAAAACTTAAAATATTTAATCATTCCAGAGTCAAATTCCCAGATGCAAAAATTTTCAGTATCACTACTGGGTTGGCCGTAATGAAAATGAATACTGATTTAGGTTATAAACCAGTCCCTTTTTCAGAATTAACAGATGATCCTACGTTTTGGGATGGATGCCAAACGTGTAAAAATTATGATGTTTTGACGCGAACCGATCGAAAAATGTGTTTGTGTACAGGCATGTTATTTGATGCAAAAGCTAAAGATATAAATGAGCATAAAAAAATAAAAGACAAGGTGTTTAAAAGACTGATACATATCAAGGAAACCATGTTTTTAAAAAAAGATAAAAAATAATAAAAATTAATTAATAAAAATTCCCTCTCCCTTGGAGAGGGTTAGGGAGAGGAAATGAAAAAATTAGTAATAGCCTATAGTGGCGGATTAGATACATCATATTGTGCCGTAAGTTTGTCAAAAAAATATGATGTGCATGCAGTAAGTGTGAATACCGGTGGATTTACCAAAACAGAAATCAAACACATCGAATTAAATGCCTATAAAATGGGTGTTTCAACCTATAAAAATATTGATGCAGTTGCAACCTTTTATCAAAAAGTTGTGAAGTATTTAATTTTCGGAAATGTTTTAAAAAATAATACCTATCCATTATCTGTAAGTGCCGAACGTATTATTCAAGCTATTGAAATAGCGGAATACGCTAAAAGTATAGGTGCGGAATATATTGCCCATGGAAGTACAGGTGCAGGAAATGACCAGGTGCGTTTTGATATGATTTTTCAAACATTGGCGCCTGAAATTCAAATCATCACACCAATTAGAGACGAAAAACTTACCAGACAACAAGAGATTGACTATTTAAAGGCTAATGATATTGATATGTCTTGGGAAAAAGCTAAATACTCAATTAACAAAGGTCTTTGGGGAACCAGCGTTGGTGGCTCTGAGACCTTAACTTCTGATAAACCATTACCTGATGGTGCGTACCCATCTCAATTAAAACACACAGAAAGTGAAAAAGTAAAATTAAGGTTTGAAAAAGGCGAATTGCTTGCAATAAATGGCGTTGAAAATGACCCGGAAATAAACATTGAAACTTTAAATAATTTAGCAAAAGCATACGCTATTGGTAGAGATATTCATGTGGGTGATACCATTGTTGGCATTAAAGGACGTGTTGGATTTGAAGCGCCTGCAGCATTGATCACCATTAAAGCACACCATTTATTAGAAAAACACACGCTTACCAAATGGCAGTTACAGCATAAAGAATATTTAGCAAGTTTTTACGGAATGCATTTGCATGAAGGTCAATATTTAGACCCGGTAATGCGTAACATTGAAGCATTTTTACAAAGTAGTCAAGAAATGGTTTCTGGTGATGTTATGGTTAGTTTGAAGCCTTATCATTTCACATTGGATGGTATTAGTTCTGAACACGATTTAATGAATGCGAAATTTGGAAGTTATGGTGAAGAGAATAAAGGCTGGACAGCAGATGAAGCCAAAGGATTTATTAAAATCTTCGGAAACCAAAATAAAATTTATCATCAAGTAAATTCGTAATTATGATTCAAGTTGGCATTATTGGAGGCGCAGGTTACACGGCAGGAGAATTAATCAGATTGTTGATTTTTCATCCGAAAGCAGCAATTAATTTTGTTTATAGCACTTCAAATGCTGGCAATAAAATTAGTGATGTACATCAAGATTTAGTTGGAAATTTAAATTTGAAATTTACAGATACAGTTAACCCGAATGTAGATGTATTGTTTTTGTGTTTAGGGCATGGGAACTCGGTGAAATTTTTGGAAAACAACAGCTTTTCAAAAAACACCAGAATCATTGATTTGGGAAATGATTTCAGATTAGAAAAAGACAAAGAATTTCAAGGTAAAACGTTTGTTTACGGTTTGCCTGAATTACAACGGGAAGCCATTAAAAAAGCTAAGTTTATTGCAAATCCAGGTTGTTTTGCAACAGCCATTCAGTTGGCTTTATTGCCTTTGGCACATCATAAATTATTGAATAATGATGTACATGTTAATGCGGTTACCGGTTCAACAGGGGCAGGCACATCCTTGTCTGAAACCACTCATTTTACATGGAGGGACAATAATTTTTCGTATTACAAACCGTTCACCCATCAGCATTTAGGTGAGATAAATCAATCGGTTAAGCAATTGCAAAATAGTTTTTCATCAGAAATTATTTTTATGCCCAATAGAGGGAATTTTTCAAGAGGTATTTTTGCAACGGTTTACACAGATTTTGAAGGCACTTTAGAGGAAGCAAAAAACCTTTACAAAGCGTTTTATAAAGATGCTGCGTTTACATTTGTTTCAGACAAAGATTTACATTTAAAACAAGTGGTGAATACTAATAAATGCTTGATTCATTTGCATAAACACAACAACAAATTATTGGTAACCAGTATTATTGATAATTTATTAAAAGGTGCTTCAGGGCAGGCTATTCAAAATATGAACCTTATGTTTGGATTTAATGAGTATGAAGGATTACAATTGAAAGCAACGTACTTTTAAAAAAACTAACAACCAAAATAAAAAATGAAAATAGCCATTATAGGAGCAGGGAATTTAGGAAAATCAATAGCGAAAGGATTGATTAATAATAACGCTATTACAACTCTTTATTTAACTAAAAGAAATGTTGAATCCATCAAGGAGTTTGAAGTTTTTAAAGGTGTAACTCTTACATCGGATAACGCATTAGCTGTTAAAGAGTCTGATATTTTAATTTTTGCAGTACAACCTAGTCAATTAGAGGCTATTTTAAAAGATATTGCTCCACTTTTAACAGAGAACCACGTCATAATTTCTACCATTACAGGGTTTTCTATTTCAAGAATTGAAGGAATTATTGGTGCTGACCAGTTCATTATTAGGGCCATGCCAAATACCGCTATTTCTGTTGGAAAATCCATGACTTGCATCGCAACTAATGAACAAGGAAAGAAGAAAGCAAAATTAGCGTTGGCCATATTTAACAGGTTAGGGCATTCTATGGAAATTTCTGAAGAAAAAATGCAGGCGGCAACGGTTATCTGTGCAAGTGGTATTGCTTTTTGGATGCGATTGATTAGAGCTACAACTCAAGGTGCTATTCAATTAGGATTTGAAGCGGAACAAGCACACGAATTAGCTACACAAACTTGTTTTGGCGCTGCAAGTTTGTTGCTGGAATCTGGGAGACATCCAGAGCAGGAAATAGACCGGGTAACCACACCAAGTGGTTGTACCATTGAAGGTTTAAATGCTATGGAACATCAAGGGTTAAGCTCTGCTTTGATTCAAGGAATTGTAGCGTCATTTGAAAAAATCAACCAAATTAAAACCAATTAAAATGCCATTATTTGACGTTTATCCATTATATAATGTAACGCCTGTTTCAGGGAAAGACATGAAAGTCTATGACGAAAAAGGTGTTGAATATTTAGACCTTTACGGAGGTCATGCTGTGATATCTATAGGACATTCACACCCCAATTATGTTGAAGCTGTTACAAAACAAGTTTCAGCTTTAGGGTTTTACTCGAATGCCGTTCAGAATCCATTGCAAGTTCAGCTTGCTGATAAAATTGAAAAATTATCAGGATGTAAAGATTATGAATTGTTTTTATGCAATTCGGGTGCCGAAGCCAATGAGAATGCTTTAAAACTAGCGTCATTTAAAACAGGAAAATCGCGAGTTATTGCTTTTAATAATTCGTTTCACGGACGTACATCGGCAGCAGTAGCGGCAACCGATAATAAAAGTATCGTCGCACCCATAAATGCTCAACAACAGGTTACGTTTTTAGCGTTGAACGATGTGGAAGGTGTTAAAAGAGAATTGGAGAAAGGTGATGTTTGTGCGGTTATTTTAGAGTTTATTCAAGGGGTTGGAGGATTAGACCAAGGCTCTGCTGAGTTTTTTGAACAAGTGGATAAGCTTTGTAAAGCAAACAACACGTGTTTTATTGCTGATGAGGTACAATCGGGTTACGGACGTTCGGGAAAATTCTTTGCGTTTCAATATTACAATGTAACGCCAGAAGTTATTTCTATTGCTAAAGGAATGGGGAATGGGTTCCCTATTGGAGGCATTTTAATTCACCCAGGCATTAAAGCAAAACATGGGATGTTAGGGACTACGTTTGGTGGCAATCATTTAGCTTGTGCTGCTGGTCTAGCGGTTTTAAATACGATTGAAAAAGAACATTTGATTGAAAATGTCAATGACATTTCAAAGTATTTTATTTCTGTAGCGAAAACAATTCCGCAGATAAAAAATATTAAAGGAAAGGGATTAATGATTGGATTGGAATTCGATTTTGAAGTTGGAGACCTCAGAAAGAAGCTTATTTATGAGCATCATATTTTCACAGGAGGCGCTTCAAACAAAAAGTTAATTCGGATTTTACCACCGTTAACTATTAAAAAAACACATGTGGATCAGTTTTTTGAAGCACTGAAGAAAACACTAGTGCCAATAGAAGTTGTGAAATAATAATAGAGTTGCAAAGTCTCTTTGAGAGTTTCAAAGCTTCAAAGTTTCAGAGAATCAAAGCTTTAAAGCTTAGAAACTTTGTTGCTTTGCATCTTTGAAGCTTTACAACTCACAAAAACAAAAAAATGAATACCTTATTATCCATAGAAACAAGAAACGCCGTATTACGTAAAATGGCTGTGCTTTTAGAAACAGAAAGAGTAGCTATTATTAAGATTAATAAAGCCGATTTAGAGGCTTATGATGGCGATGATATTTCTATGTACGACCGTTTAAAAGTCGATGATTCTAAAGTGGATGACATGATAGCTTCAGTAACCCATTTAGCATCACAAAAAGATCCTGTGGGTATTGAACGCTTTAGTTTTAAGCATGAAAATGGCATGCAGGTGTATAATAAAACAGCGTCTTTTGGAACGGTGTTGATTATTTATGAATCTCGACCAGATGTTACCGTAGAGGCTGCTGGAATTGCATTTAAGTCAGGAAATAAAATTTTACTTAAAGGCGGAAAGGAGTCTTTAAAATCAAATTTGAAAATCGTAGAATTGTGGCATCAAGCTCTAAAAGAGAATAGAGCGTCAACCGGTTGGGTAGAGTATTTGCAATTCAACAGAAAAGAAACCCAGGCATTTTTAGAACATCCAACACAAAAAGTCGATTTAATTGTGCCGCGTGGTGGCGAAAAATTAATTGCTTTTGTGAAGCAGCATGCTACCTGTCCGGTGATTATTAGTGGACGTGGTAATAATTTTGTGTATGTTCATAAAGAAGCAGATCAACAAATGGCTTTAGATATAATAATCAATGCAAAAACGGCTAAAATTTCTGCATGTAATGCATTAGATAAGGTGCTGATTGATAAAAACTTACCGAATAAAGATGCTTTCATAAAAGGGTTGGTATTAAAACTAAAAGAATTTAAAGTTGAGATTTTTGGGGATGACGCAATTTCAAAATACGATGGTGTAAAAGCTATTGAATCAGATGACATTTGGTATCAAGAATTTTTAGATTATAAAATTGCCATGGCTGAAATTGATTCAAACGAAGTTGCCATTGCCATGATTAATAAATATTCTGGCGGACATTCTTCATCAATCATCACATCAAATTATGAGGTTGCCAAAGTGTTTATGCAAAATGTAGATAATGCGGCAGTTTACCATAACGCATCTACTCGATTTACAGATGGCGGACAATTAGGTTTGGGAGGCGAGTTAGCAATAAGTACAGACAAATTACACCAAAGAGGCCCTATTGGGTTGGAACATTTGGTAACAAACAAATGGTATGTTCATGGAAATGGACAAATACGATAACCATGCAAAAGAAAAGAATATTACTTAAAATTGGCTCTAATACGCTTACTAAAGAAACCGATAACATTTCGAGAGGTAAGATTGAAGATATTGCAAATCAAATAGCGCATTTGCAGGATACTTATGAGTTTATCATTGTAAGTTCGGGGGCCATTGCTGTTGCAAAACAATTTGTAAAACTGGAAAGTAAAGGGAAAGAAATTACAGTAAAACAGGCATTAGCTTCTATTGGTCAGCCACATTTAATCCGGATTTATCAGGAAATATTCAGAGAGTACGGCTTGCTTACGTCACAGTGTTTGTTGTCGTATTCAGATTTTGAAAGGGAACAAAGTAAAACCAATATTGTAAATACCATCAATGTATTGGTAAGTAACAATTACATCCCCATTATTAATGAAAATGATACAGTAGCCACGGATGAAATCAAGTTTGGTGATAACGATAAATTGGGAGCATTAACCGCATCACTTTTAGAAGTCGATTTGTTTATTATCGCCACCAACACCAATGGTATTTATACAAAAGAATCCATTGAAAGTAATGCACCAAAAACCATAGAAGTCGTTGAAAATTTTGATGCCTTATTGGAACAGGTTGTTAGTTCAAGATCAAAACATGGAAGCGGAGGTATGCAATCTAAAATTGAAGCTGCTGCGGTAACCAAAAAAGCAAATATAGAAACTTGGATTGTAAACGGACTGGAAGATAATTTCATGGTAAATGCTATGAATAACAAAGTGCCGTTCACTAAAATAAAATAATTAAAAATGAAGAATTACACCTCCATACATGATATAGATAATATACATATTTGGATTGAGGAAGCTAAAGCTTTAAAAGCGAATCCGTTAAAACATGTTGATTTAGGAAAACATAAAACCATTGGGTTATTGTTTTTTAATTCGAGTTTACGCACCCGTTTAAGCACGCAAAAAGCAGCATTGAATTTGGGAATGGACCCTATTGTGATGAATGTGTCTGGTGATGCCTGGGGTATTGAATTTGGAGATGGTACCATCATGAACGGAAACACAGCAGAACATATTAAAGAAGCTGCAGCTGTAGTATCTCAATATTGCGATATTATTGCGGTGAGGGCATTTCCAACTTTAACTGATAAAGAAAAAGACGAAAGCGAATACGTGCTTAAATCCTTTGTAAAATATGCCACTGTGCCGATTGTAAACATGGAAAGCGCTACAGGACATCCACTACAAGGCTTAACTGATGCGATTACTATTTCAGAAAACACTGAAAAAAGGAAACCAAAAGTGGTATTGAGTTGGGCGCCCCATATTAAATCCTTACCTCATGCTGTGGCGAACAGTTTTGTTCAAGCCATGCAAAAAATGGATGTGGAGTTTGTTATAACACATCCTGAAGGGTATGAATTAAATCCAGAAATTACTGGAAATACACCAATAAATCATAATCAAAAAGAGGCGTTTAAAGATGCCGATTTTGTATATGTGAAAAACTGGAGTAGTTATAACGACTATGGAAAAGTGTTGAATACCGATCCTAATTGGATGATTACCAAAGCGAAATTGGGTACTGCTAAATTTATGCACTGTTTACCAGTTAGACGAAATTTAATTGTGGAAGATGCCGTTTTGGATGGTGAAAATTCGTTGGTAATTGAGCAAGCCAATAACAGAACGTATGCAGCACAATTGGTGTTGAAAAAAATATTAGAAAGTAATAAATAAAAAAATAAACGTCATTGCGAAAGAGGAACGATTGAAGCAATCTCTTCACTAGAAACAGATTGCTTCGTCGAAAACGCCTCGTAATGACAAATTAAATTATAAATGGAAAAAGTATCCATAGTAAAAATAGGAGGAAATATCATTGAAGATGATGTGTCATTAAAGGCATTTCTAAAGCTATTTTCAAACTTAAAAGGAAAGAAAATTTTAGTGCATGGTGGCGGAAAACGAGCTACAAGTATCGCTTCAAAATTGGGCATCGAATCTAAAATGGTAAATGGCAGACGTATTACCGATGCTGAAACGTTAGAAGTCATTACCATGGTTTATGGTGGGCTGGTGAACAAAAATATCGTTGCTCAATTACAAGCATTGAAAATTGATGCTATTGGTTTAACAGGAGCTGATATTAACAGTATTTCATCAGAAAAAAGACCAGTAAAAGAAGTCGATTTTGGTTTTGTCGGTGACGTTAAAAAAGTAGCTCATAATTCTATAGATAAATTAATTCAGGCCAATTTCACACCTGTGTTTTGTGCCATTACGCACGATGGTAATGGACAGTTATTAAACACCAATGCCGACACCATAACCTCACAAGTTGCCGTTGGTATGAGCGAACTTTACGAAACATCTATTTATTATTGTTTTGAGTTGAATGGTGTTTTAAAAGATATTAATGATAAAAATTCAGTCATAAAACATATAGATTCTAAATTGTATTCGGAATTGTTAAAGCAAGGAATTATTGCCGATGGCATGCTTCCAAAGTTAGAAAACTGTTTTGATGCGTTAAAACATGGTGTAAAAACCATAAATATGGGAAACACTTCGATGTTAACCCAGGAAAATGATAATTTTACAAGAATAACTTTATAATATGGCGATACAAGAATTAACAAATGATGCGATTGCACTATTAAAACAGTTGATAGAAACACCTTCTTTTTCTTCGGAAGAAGAGCAGACGGCATCACATATTGAAGCTTGGTTTAAGCGATTTGATATAGATTATAAACGAACCAAAAACAACGTTTGGGCAGTAAATAAATACTTTGATTCCAGCAAACCGAACATGTTGCTGAATTCGCATCACGATACGGTAAAACCAAATACCGCATATACCAAAGATCCGTTTAAAGCCATAGTTGAAGATGGTAAATTATATGGTTTGGGCAGCAATGACGCGGGTGGTTGTTTGGTGTCGTTAATAGCTACATTTACCCATTTTTATAATCATAAAGACTTAAAATATAATTTAATTTTGGTCGCTTCCGCGGAAGAAGAAAGCAGTGGGCCTAATGGATTAAACAGCATGCTTAAAATTATTCCAAAAATTGATGTGGCCATTGTTGGCGAACCTACTTTGATGAATTTAGCGGTAGCCGAAAAAGGTTTGGTAGTTTTTGATGCTAAAGTAAAAGGAACGGCAAGTCATGCAGCACACCCGAATGACGATAATCCCATTTATAAGACGATTGAAACATTGCAATGGTTTAAAGATTTAAAATTTGAAAAAGGCTCTAAAGCTTTAGGTGATGTAAAATTAACAGTAACCCAAATTAACGCCGGAAAACAACATAATGTAGTACCTGCTGATGTGGAGTTGGTCATTGATGTTCGTGTAAACGATGCTTATACTAATTCGGAAATTGCAGAGTTTTTACAAAAAAACGCACCGTGTTCTAGTATTGTGCCACGTAGTTTGCACTTAAATTCGTCTTCAATTCCAGTTGACCATCCGTTGGTGCAAGCAGGAATCGATATGGGTAGAACCATGTACGGCTCTCCAACATTATCGGATCAAGCATGGTTGTCGTGTAAATCTTTAAAATTGGGTCCGGGCGATAGTCTGCGTTCACATTCAGCAGATGAATTTATTTATTTGCATGAAATTGAAGAAGGCATAAAAATTTATGTTGAATTGTTGAATCGTGTAATTGTGTAACGTCATAACGAGGAGCAAAGCAAGTTTATACTGAGCGAAGACGAAGTATGGTTATCTCATGATTTAGAGGACTAATAAACAGATTGCTTCACTTTGTTCGCAAGGACGAAATTAGAATCAACAAATCAACGAATAAACAAATAAACAAGAGATTCCCTGATACAAGGGAATGACAAAAGATTATAATTATGAAACTCTGGGACAAAGGCATATCAATCGATAAAAAAATAGAACAATTTACTGTTGGAAATGATAGGGAAATTGATGTTCATATTGCTAAATACGATGTGATAGCATCCAGAGCACATGCCAAAATGCTTCATAAAATTGGAATTCTATCATCAAATGAATTGGTGGAATTATTAGGAGGTTTAAAAAAATTAGAAACTCAAATTGATAACGGCACGTTTGTAATAGAACCTCAGTTTGAAGATGTGCATTCAAAAATAGAGTTTGAACTGACCAAAACTTTGGGTGATGTTGGTAAAAAAATCCATACGGCACGTTCCAGAAATGACCAGGTTTTAGTGGCTTTACAATTATACTACAAAGATAACCTAAGGCTGATTTGTGATAAAACAAAAACGCTGTTTGTTACATTGTTAACACTAGCTGATACTTATAAGGATAAAGTCCTTCCAGGATATACGCACTTGCAAGTGGCCATGCCATCATCTTTTGGGTTATGGTTTTCGGCGTATGCCGAGGTTTTAATTGACGACGTTTATTTATTAGATGCAGCCTTAAAAACAGTAGATCAAAATCCGTTGGGCTCTGCGGCAGGTTACGGGAGTTCATTTCCTATTGATAGAGAATTAACGACCAAAGAAATGGGGTTTGCCACTTTAAAATACAACGTGGTGGCAGCTCAAATGGGCAGAGGAAAAAGTGAGCGTACCATTGCAGCCAGTTTAGGAAGTTTATGCAACACCATGAGCCGTTTTGCGATGGATGTATGTTTATATATGAGTCAGAATTTTGGATTTATATCGTTTCCGGATGAGTTAACAACAGGTAGTAGCATCATGCCACATAAAAAGAATCCTGATGTGTTTGAATTGATTCGAGGGAAGTGCAACAAAATTCAAGCTTTACAAACCGAAATGTTGTTGATAACCAACAATTTGCCAAGTGGGTATCATAGGGATTTTCAGTTGTTAAAAGAAAATATGATTGCTGCTTTTGAAGATGTAAAGGATATTTTGGATATTTTCAATTATTCCATTCAACAGGTTATTGTTAAAGATGTTGACGTTAATAACGATCTGTATAAATACTTGTTTACCGTAGATAATATTAACACCCTAGTTGTGGAAGGGTTAAGCTTTAGGGAAGCGTATCAAAAAATTGGTGGACAAGTACAAGACGGGACTTACAAACCGGATATCTCAAAAAAACATACACATGTTGGGAGTATTCATAACTTGTGCTTGGACAAGATTCGGGCTAAGTTTCCTTTGTAAAGGAGGTTGTTTTCCGTTTGATTTTGTCAGAAAAAAAGGATAACTTCGTTTAACGGTCAATAATCAAATATTGAAATGTTTTATATGATACCATTGTATACCATTTGTGAGACCGAAAAAAAATCCCAACTTTACATCAAATTAAAGCAAATGGATAGAAGTATTGATATTGAAGAAGAAAGAGAAGAATTAAATCAATGGGTATTAAGAAGTATTGAACTTTTTGAAAACACTCCTTATCTAGATAATATTTTAGAAGTTTATCCATTAGCAACTGCGACTCCTAATAGATTGGACATGCGTCTTAGACGTCAAATTATCAATGCGCATCAGTCTAGGAGAACCGACGAATTAATTCAAATTCTTCAAAATCAAGTTAAATTTCCATATGATGAACCCCTTTGGTTTTTAATGAAAAATATCGGTAATTGTTTGGTAAACAATCCTCAACAAAGGTTAAGAATTGCTGAATCTATTTATGGAATGACAGCTGATGAAGTTGTCTTTAAATTAGAAGAGGCTCCAAAATTGAACACTCAAATGGGGCCAATGTTTACATTGTGGCTTCGCAACAATTTTAATCTTCTTAATCTAGATGATTTTCAACAATCAACTGAAGGTATATACATTCTTAATTCTTCAGAACAAGATGGTAAAGACTTTGTTAATAATGTTCTAAATCAAGGAGTTTCAAAACGACCTGACCTTGTCGCCAAAGTAAATAACACTTATATCATTGGCGAAGCAAAATGGATTGGATCACCAGGCGGAAATCAAAACAAACAAATTGTTGAAGTGATTGATTTGTGTGCAAAACAGCGTGGAAATGTTATCAGAATTGGTGTAATAGACGGATATCCTTGGGCAACCCACAATTCAGATGGTGGAATAATTTTTGAAAAAACCGCTGTAATGACACAAGAAAGTGAATATGACTTGATTAGTGCTTTATTACTTAATGATTATTTATCCTCGCTACTTCAATTAGGTTAAAGACGTGTATTCATAAAAATTACATTTTATCTTGCTTTGTTTTAAAGTCTCTTTAACAACGTTGTATGAATGTGTTGAATTATCAACACCTATCCATTTACGGTTTAATTTTTCTGCGACTTTCAATGTACTTCCAGAACCAGCAAAACAATCCAAAACGATAGAATCGTTATTTGAAGAGTTTCTAATTATTCTCTCCAAAAAATCGAAGTTTTTTTGAGTTGGATAATCAACGTAAGAAAGTCCCTTGTCCTTAAATTCCCATACATCTTGTACCTTAAAACCTTTATGTTCTGATGCCAAAACAATCTTTCTTGGATTTCCCGTATTCGACCATTCAATAAGACCAGCTTCATCAAGTTGGGTTAAAACCTCTCGACTATATCGCCAGTGTCTGCCTTTGGGAGGTAACGAGCCTTTCCATTCTTTTCCTGTATCTCCATCAATTGTCTTGCCCGGTGCGTGAATTGGATTTGTTGTATAATAACCAAACTTTGGATGCTTTTTAGTGAATAGGGTTTCTCTCTTCTCTTTGTCCATTGGTTCAGTTATTTCATTCCATATGTTTTTATCTCTATTTTTAGCATAAAATAAAACCATATCAGAATAATTACCATATGCATTTCTAGAAAAATTCTTTGGATTACATTTTATTCTTGTGATGTCATTAATAAAGTTATTATACCCAAAAATTTCATCCATTATTATTTTAACATAATGACCTATTTTTTTATCAATATGAAGATAGATACTGCCTTTTTCGGATAATAGATCTTTTAGAAGAATTAATCTTTTTCTTATGAACTCCAAAAATTCGCTGTCAATTAATTTGTCTGAATATGCCGAATCTTCATTCATTGAACTAAATTCTCTGCCAGTAGCAAAAGGTGGGTCAATGTAAATTAAATCTATTCGTCCAGAATGAGTGTCCAAAAGATTTTTAAGAACTAAAAGATTGTCCCCAAAAATAAATTTATTATCATTCAAATCATGTTGTTTATCAACTAATTTAATTGCACCTTTCGAGTACGAATAACGAATTTCAAATTCATCCATTTTATCAGGATAATCTAATAGACAGTTTTTACTATTCTTTAGATATGCAATTTGCGGCTCTCCAGCTATAGAATTATTCGTTAAGAAATTTTCAAAGTCATTGTGTGCAATTCTATAACTTTTATTCATTTTGATTGCATTCAGCTCCTTTGATTTAATATATTTAGAAACTGTTTGTCTTGTGACTTTTAAATTTTGGGCTACTTCATCAACTGTAAGAAATCCTGCGTGACTCATAATTTACTTGTTTGAATACAAATTAACACATATTAACTTAAAAAAACAAGTGACAAAATAAAAAAAACGGCATACAGCATTATATATAAAAACATAGCCGCCCTTCGGGAAGGCAACGTTTCATATATTTAGCGTTAAACGAACCAACAGGTTTTTCCGTACAATTTTTTAATCTGTTTTTTGCAAAAATCCTTTTACCTTTGCTTCAAACACAATCAAAAATTTATACCCAAAAAAACCCATGACAGATTTAGTTGAAGTAAAGGAATCTCCGCTCCACGGAAAAGGTGTTTTTGCAACACGAAATATTAAAAAGGGAGCGCATTTGGTTACCAGCCACATGGCGCTTATTCATGTTAATGAAAATTTACCTGAAGTATTGGCAACGCTCCAATTTCCCTGGACAGAGGAATATGATGCCATTTGCATAAGTGATGCAGGTAGTTTTTTTAACCATAGTAGCAAACCAAATGCCGAAGTTAAAATGCGTGATTTCAACAACCTCATTCAAACTTTTGTTGCTAAAAAAGATATTGTAAAGGGAACGGAAATTACCATTTATTACAACGATGCTTTTGAGGATTTTGTTAAAAGTTAAAAATATTATTTATGTGATTTCTCCGCGTTAGTGATTGCAGTGGAAATCCTTTTTGCCATATTAAAAAGGCGTCTTTACGAGGAGTCCCGATAGCTCCTAAAATCCGCAAGTTATTAACAAAATATACCGCAAAACCTTTTTAGCCAAGGTTTTGCGGCTTCGCGTTTTTCACTTAAGAGGAATGTTGATAATTCCTGAAAACGGAAACTTTGAATATGAAATTAACGAATAAATACCGCAGGTAACAGTATATAAGCTATGGCTTGGTCAGTCCACACTTGGAAAATCCTGCGGATTTTCCTCTGGTTCGTTCCATTTTCGCTAAATTAGTTGCTTAACCATGCATCCTTACACATAAATGTTGGAATAATCTCAAAAAACACAAATGATTATAATTATCCCTTGTTTCAATGAATTTAAGAGAATTGATAAAACCCGCTATATTAATTTTCTAAAGGGGAACAAAAATTGTACGATTGTTTTTTCGGAAGATGGTTCAACAGATGGTACACTTAAAGTTTTAAAAGAAATTCAAAATGCTTCAAAAGACAATGTGCACATACATGTCCTAGACAGAAATAAAGGAAAGGCAGAAGCCATTAGAGAAGCTGTTTTGTATAGTTATGAGAATAAAATTAACTTTAATAAACTTGCCTATATCGATGCTGATCTATCCGTTTCACTAGAAGAATGTTTATCCATCTCTAAGGAAGTGACAAATGATGTTTTTTTTGCTTTTGGTTCAAGAATCCTGAAAATTGACACTTATATTAAAAGAAGGAAATTCAGGCATTATTCAGGAAGATTTATAGCTACTATTATTGCAACGGTACTTAAGGTTCCAATATATGACACGCAATGTGGCTGTAAGATATTTAGCCGTAGTTTAGCTAGTCAAGTATTTCAAGAAAGATTTATTTCAAAATGGCTATTTGATGTAGAAATATTTTTCCGAATTATTCATTTATATTCAATCAAAGAATTGCAAAATAAATCGAGGGAAATTCCATTAAAATCATGGATTGATAATGACGAATCTAAAGTTAAAATCACTTATTTCTTTAAAATGTGGTATGACATTTACGCTATTAACAGAAAGTATAATGAAAAATATAAATAAAACGATAAATAATCCTAAATTTTATATTTATGGTATTGTCTGCCTAGTGGTGTTGAGACTCTTCTTAAATGCATATGTGCCATTAATGGACAAAACAGAAGCAAGATATGCTGAAATAGCCAGAATAATGGCCGAAACCAATAATTGGATTACACCCCAAATTGATTATGGTGTTCCTTTTTTGGCAAAACCACCATTATCATCATGGTTGTCTGCCATTAGCATAAAAATATTTGGTGTGAATGAATTTGCAGTGCGATTACCTTCTCTTTTATTAAGTCTTGCATTAGTGTTTTTTATTGGGAAATTTACAGAACACAAAAAACACTCCTTTTATTTATCAGGTTTCATCCTTTTAACACTTCCAGAATTTTTATTACATGCCGGGGTTGTTTCTACAGATACTGCACTTGCTTTCTGTACCGCATTGATTTTTTTAAGCTTTTGGAAAGCCATTAACGAATCAAAAATATCTTACTGGAGTTATTTGTTTTTTATATCAATTGGGTTCGGGCTTTTAACAAAAGGACCAATAGTTTTAATTTTAACCATGCCTCCAATTGTCTTATGGCTAATCTATTTTAAAGAATATAAAACCATTTCTAAAAAATTCCCATGGCTCCTAGGCCCTTTAATCACTTTATTAATTGCAGCTCCCTGGTATTATTTGGCCGAATTAAAAAATAAAGGTTTTTTGGATTATTTTATTGTAGGTGAGCATTTTAAACGATATTTTGACCCTAGTTGGCATGGTGACAAATATGGGCGTCCAAAATCCCTCCCTTTTGGAATCATTTGGTTGTTTTTAATTCTATCTGCTTTTCCCTGGATACAAGTTGTTACCATAAAAGCATGGAAACACAGAAAAGATTTAGTTGGAAATAAATGGATGTTTTTTTTACTCTTATGGTTATTATGGACTCCAATATTTTTTTCCTTTTCAAGTAGTTTGCTGCACACCTATACATTACCCATAATGGTACCCATTGCATTGTTAACAACCTATTTTTGGGAACAAATAAAAAATAAAAAAGGCGTGATTCTTACTAGCTTAATATTCCCATTCTTAATTTTAATTTCTTTGGCATTCAGTCTATTTAATAATAATTTGGAGCAATATAGCAATACGGATAAATATTTATTAACAGAGCAAAAAGAAAATACAGAATTAAACCTCTACTATTTAGGTGATAAAAGTTATTCAAGTCAGTTTTACAGCAAGGGCAAAATTAAAAGTATTTCGCAAGTTGTTTTACAGAAAAAGTTAGATATGGATGAATTTTTTAAAATAATAATCCCCAACAAATCACTCAGCAAATTAGACCCTAAAATAATGGAAAGACTTCAGGTTTTAGATTTTAACAAAAAAAAGAAACTATACTTGTATTTACCTTATAAAGATTAGTTAGCCTCCAAACAACAAAGACGTATCAAAATAATTGCTAAATTTAGACTGAATCAATGGTTGTTTGCACTAAAATATTTATTTCTCCATTTTTAAATTTCGGCAAGAATCACTGTTTATATAATACTTTTTTAAAAAAGTGGTTTGGTTTTTGTATTTTTCAAGTTCCTATGAAAAATGGCTTTTTTACATTTCTGCTTTTATCCTTTTCAATTTTCTCACAAGAACCTATTGAAGCCACTTTTATTGATAAAACAAATTTAAACATAGATACATTAGTTGGAGTTGATAATTTTAATACATTATATTACATTAAAAATAATGTCCTAAGCAAAAAAGATGATTCAAAAACTATAACTTACAATAACTTTCAGCTAGGGCAAATATCATCATTTAGTGCGTTCAACCCATTAAAAATTAATTTATTTTATAAAAACTTCAATATCGCCATCATTCTTGATAATAGGTTAGCTGAAATATTTAAAATAGATTTTAATACACTCCAACCGTACAGAAATGTATCTCATATTTCAACCGGGAATGACAATACGTTATGGCTTTTTAATCAGGACACGCAACAATTGGAAGTTTTTGATTTTAAAAACAAAATCTCTCTAGCAAAGACATTGCCCATTCAAAATGTAGTGCTCGACATAAAAAGCAATTACAATTATTGTTGGCTGCTTACTACTCAGTACTTATTTACCTATAATTACTTCGGAACTTTAATTTCAAAAATAAAAAATGATGGCTTTACCAGTATCGCTGAAAGTGATGAAAACATCATTCTAAAAAAACAGAATGCCTTATTTTATTTAAAAAAGAACACAACTCAATTCATCCCCATTATCACTCCAAATTTGTTAATAAATCAGTTTTTACTTGCCAACGAAACCTTGTATATTTACAATAATGAAACCCTTCAAAAATTCCAATTAAAAACCAACTGATATTATGCATATTGCTATTGCAGGAAACATAGGCGCCGGAAAAACTTCGCTTACAAAATTATTAGCAAAACACTATAAGTGGGAAGCGCAACTTGAAGATGTTGTAGACAATCCTTATTTAGACGATTTTTATAATCAGATGGAACGTTGGAGTTTTAATCTGCAAGTTTATTTTTTAAATAGTAGATTTCGTCAAGTTTTGCAAATTCGCAAAAGCGGTAAAGATATTATTCAAGACCGGACTATTTATGAAGATGCGCATATATTTGCTCCCAACCTGCATGCTATGGGATTAATGCCCAACAGAGATTATGAAAATTATAAATCACTATTTGATTTAATGGAATCATTAGTGAAAGGGCCGGATGTTTTAATTTATTTACGAAGTTCTATCCCTAATTTAGTCTCTCAAATTCATAAACGAGGTAGAGATTATGAAAACTCCATAAGTATTGATTATTTAAGTAGATTGAATGAGCGTTATGAAGCTTGGATTCATGGATATGATAAAGGGAAACTACTTGTTATTGATGTAGATCATTTAGATTTTGTTGAAAAACCAGAAGATTTAGGGACCATTATCAATACCATTGATGCTGAGATTAATGGGTTGTTTTAGATTTATTTATCATTATATGGAAATGAAAGAGGCTGTCTAAAAAGTCGTCATTGCGAATGAAATGAAGCAATCTGTAAATTGTAAGTAGTTGATTTACAGATTACTTCGAAATAAAAATTTCTCGTAATGACTTTAATAGATGCTTTTTAGACAGCCTCTTTATATTTTAAAACATTTTGTTTCTAATTTACTTTTTCTTCAATAACTGTTTCTACCAGAACTTTTGTTGTATTATCCTTTTTATTTAAGGCATCTATATTGGCTATAACTTCCTCTTCTGTACCTTCAAATACTTGTTCAGTAGTAGTTTCTTCACCATTATTTGTGATTACTGTTGTTACTGTAGCCTGATAAGTTCCGTTATCATTACTTTTCATTACACCTTCACCTTTCACTTCTTTAGATGCATTTACCATTACCTGTTCAGTAGATGGTGGCATCCCAGATTCAGAATAGGCTGCAACCTTATCATTATTCAATGCAATACTTGGTGCAATAACCAAGGCTACAACCGACATTAATTTTAATAAAATATTTAATGATGGGCCAGAAGTGTCTTTAAACGGATCTCCAACTGTATCGCCAACAACGGCTGCTTTGTGAGCTTCAGTACCTTTACGGCCATCAGCTTCAACCATTTTCTTTGCATTATCCCAAGCACCTCCGGCATTCGATTGAAAAATTGCCATAAGTACACCACAAGTTGTAACTCCGGCTAACAACCCTCCTAACATTTGAGGCCCTCCAATTCCAAACAATTTACCTCCAAAACCAACTAAAACTGGTACTGCCAAAGCTAATAACCCTGGAAATACCATTTCTCTAATAGACGCTTGCGTTGAGATTTCCACACATTTTTCATATTCTGCATAACCATCAGCTTCATCAAATGTTTTTCTATCTTCCACGGAAGCTTTGGACATATCAGAATTATATTTTCTCATAACAACTAGGGCAGCAGCTAATTGAGGAATATCTTTGAATTGGCGACGAACTTCTTCAATCATTGCCATGGCTGCACGTCCAACCGCATTCATTGCTAAAGCGGAGAATACAAAAGGTAACATACCACCAATTAGTAAACCTGCCATAATATCTGGTTTTGATACATCAATTGAAGTTACATTAGCCGTTTTCATGAAAGCAGCAAATAAGGCTAAAGCTGTCAATGCTGCAGAAGCTATTGCAAATCCTTTTCCTATTGCTGCTGTTGTATTACCAACGGCATCTAATTCATCTGTACGTTCACGAACTTCTTTAGGCAATTCAGCCATTTCAGCAATACCACCGGCATTGTCAGAAATTGGTCCATAAGCATCAACGGCTAACTGAATTCCTGTATTAGCCAACATTCCAACAGCCGCAATAGCTATACCATACAAGCCAGCATAATAATGTGACACCATAATAGCCGATGCTATTAACAAAATAGGAATTGCCGTAGACATCATACCTACTCCTAATCCAGCAATTATATTGGTTGCAGCACCTGTTTCTGATTGCTTTACAATTGATAATACTGGTTTTTTACCGGTAGCAGTATAATATTCGGTTACTTTTCCAACCAAGAAACCAGCAACTAATCCAGCAAGAGTTGCACAAAAAACACCAAAAGAACCAAAAGGTAATCCTTCTATGGTTTCAGGGATCATTGCATTTATTACAAAATAAGAAGCTACAACCATCAAAAATCCTGATCCGAATTCACCTAAATTTAAGGCTTTATGTGGTGAACCACCATTTTTAACTCTTACAAACAGGGTTCCTATGATAGACATAACTATTCCTACTGCCGCTAAAACCAAAGGTAAATAAACAGCACCCAAGCCGCCATATTCTGGCGTAAAAATATAAGCTCCTAAAACCATGGTTCCTATAATGGACCCAACATAAGATTCAAATAAATCGGCTCCCATTCCAGCAACATCACCAACATTATCACCAACATTATCTGCAATTGTAGCAGGATTTAAGGGATGGTCTTCAGGGATTCCTGCTTCAACTTTTCCAACTAAATCAGCACCAACATCAGCAGCTTTGGTATAAATACCACCACCTACACGCGCAAATAATGCAATGGAAGATGCTCCTAAAGAAAAACCAGAAAGCACATTTAACACTAAAGGAATATTGTCAGTTCCAGGCCATATATCTTGATAAATCATGAACAAACTACTTAATCCTAAAACACCCAGTCCAACAACTCCAAGCCCCATAACAGCTCCACCAGCAAAAGCAACTTCCAATGCTTTACCTAAAGATGTTCTGGCCGCTTGCGTAGTTCTAACATTTGCTTTGGTTGCAACTCTCATTCCAATAAACCCAGCTAGGGCAGAACAAATGGCTCCTACAATAAATGATACCGCTACCATGCCGCTTGAGCCGGTTTCAGAATTACCTTTAAAGAATAATAATACAGCTACTGCTACAACAAAAATGGCCAAAATTTTATATTCGGCTTTTAAAAATGACATGGCTCCATCTGCAATATGTTTTGCAATTTTTGTCATTTTTTCGTTACCTGCATCTTGCTTGGAAACCCATACGTTTTTTATATAAACAAATAGTAGAGCTAAAACTCCGAAAGCAGGTAAAAATTTTACTAATAATTCCATATTAAGTGTTTAGTTTTTAATTAGTTTTTAGATTAAAATCGGCTAAAAATAGTAAAATATAATTGATAAAAAAAACCACCTAAAATTAAGATGGTTTTATTTTTTTTAGTACTATTCTGTTAATCTGTTAATTTAGATAGTAAACGTTCTCTTTTTCTTGTGTTCACTTTCATCATAACGCTTAACGCAGTTGTGATAAATTTCAATAGCTTCCTGTGCGCTTCCCCAACCACCTACATCAACTTTCTTTTCTTCTAAATCCTTGTACACTTGGAAAAAGTGTTCTATTTCTTTTAATCTATGCGGATTTAAATCACTGATGTCATTATTATTATTCCAAATAGGATCTGAAACAGGTACACAAATAATTTTTTCATCAGGTCCTTTTTCATCCGTCATATGAAAAACCCCAATAGGTTTTACTTCCATCACAACCATAGGGAATGTGGGTTCTGAACCTAAAACCAATACATCTAACGGATCTTTATCTAGAGCCAAGGTTTCTGGAATGAATCCATAATCCCCTGGATACATCATAGAAGAAAATAACATGCGATCAAAACGAATTTTATGCAATGTAAAATCGTATTCATATTTATTTCTGCTTCCTTTTGGTATTTCAATTAACACATCAAAGGTTAATCCTTTATTCTTAGTCATATTTAATTCTATAAATTATTGATTCAAAACTTTTTAATTCTTTAATAAGCGGCAAAGATACTCATACAACTAGGATAAAGCAATAAAAGGGTAGAAGTTTTATGACGCTTTGCTGTAATATTGGTTTAACCATGACCAGTTAATTTAATATGGATTCAAATATATAAATAAGATTAAAAATGAAATCCAAAGGTTCCGGTAATCCCAAATTTTCTTGCATTAGGATTTTCTAAATAATTGCCTCTAAAATTGAAATCAATTCTAAATATTTTAAAAATATTGCCAACACCCAAACTATATTCGTAATACATTTTATTTGTAGGGGCCAAATAGGTTAATCCTGATGCATTTAAATCTATGTTACCTTGTGAAATCTCTCCCCAAACACCTCTTATACCAACAATTTCCCTAAGATTGTACTTGCGTAAAAATGGGATTCTAGAGAAAAATAGGCCATTAAAATTATGTTCTAAATGTAATGACGTATACGTGTCTGAAACAAATTCATAATAATCCAATTGAGAGAATGTATTGTAAATAGAGAAGTACGTTTGATTTCCGGGAATCACATTCAACAAGCCTAAAGGAACATCACCAAAAGTTTTACCTGCTTCAATGGTAGTTGTTAACCGACCAAGACCACCAATTTGCCACGGTTGTATGTATGAAAATTGGACTTTAGTGTAATTGAAATCACTATTTAAAAAACCTTTATCGCCTTTGGTGATTTGGGCAAATAAGCTTGCGAAACCATCATTTGCATTAAGGCGTTCAACCCCAAAACCTGTCATTTTTCGCTTTGGGAAATAGGATATGGAAAAGGCATTTTCATATTGGTTGATTTTTGATGTTGTATTGGTTTGGGTGGCATCAGTAAAATAATCCAATTTAAATGTTGGTGAAGCAGATTCTAAGGTTCTATAAATTCCACTTAACTTAAAAACCACATTTTTAATAGGCTCCATCTCTACGGCCAATGTCGTGAGGTTTATATTGGTAAGTTTATCATTTGCTCCTGTACTAGCAACAGAAGAAGAAGCCAAACTTCGCCCTAAAACATCTGAAGAAGTAGTTAAGCTAGCGCCTATTTGTTCAATATCTCTTCGATTCCCGCCAGAGATTATAAACCGGTTCTTTTTATCCAATAACCATTTTCCTGAAATGCCGTATTTGAATTTATTATCATCAAAGCCATATGCCGTAAAACCTTCTAATCGCCAAAGGTCATTTCTGCCAAAATAGGTCCTTCCACCTGCTCGTAACCGGATCCCTTCCACGTCATTAAAACCAAAGGTTGAAAAAATAGGGCCATAATCAAGTGGTAAGGTGTTAAACTCAATATATCCGGACGCTAAAATGCTGCCTAAATTATATAGCTGCTTAAACTTTTTTACGGTTTTTAAGGTATCCAGCATTTTATAAACACCTTTCTCATCTTTGTTTAAAGCTTCTAATCTGTTTTCTTTCCAAAAGGTGTCATCCCTGTTATAAACATCTTCTTTATAATTAAAAACTTCTTCCTCATAAAACTTTTTATCTATTTCTTTATTGAACTCATAATTATTATATAAAGTGGTGCGTTTACCATAGACACCTCGTGATTTTTCCTTTTTATTTAGCGCAAAATCAGACATCATATAATCTCGTTTAACTAAAAACAAGGAATCATTTAACACTTCAAATTCTTGCTCTATATAAATGTCTTTTACCCAATTTATGTTCGCACTTTTTGAAGCCTGCAAATTAATTTCTTTAATGGCATAAGTGGTATCTGCTACCCAAAAATCTCCTTTAAATGTCAATTCATTTTTTCGTCTTGGGTAATAAATAATGTTAAAGCACCATTTATTATCTATATATGCGCTATCTGACAACACATAATTATAGGTGTTTATTCCTGTTTTTGATAGTGGGCTTACAAAGCTTTTATCGAAAAATTTCAAGTAATTATCATACACATTATAGTCTGAATACAAATCATCTACAAAATCAATAATCATTTGATTGTTACTAAATCCAGAATTTTTATTTCCTTTTAAAACATCTTTTTCTTTATTTATATTATTATCTCCATAAACCTTTGAAACGGCTTCATTTATAAAAATTGGCAAATAGGTTTTACCCGTAACCCTTGAAGTATCAACAGCGCTAAAAACAAATTCCATTCCCTTAAATAGTTTGCTTTTCATCAATGCACTATCAACGGTGTTGATGTCAAATTCAACTTTCTCATATTTATCATATTGATATTGTTTGAATTGTTTGAGTCCGTTTGTACGCTTATGTTCCCATATTTTTCTTAAAATATCAATGGCGGGATTATTTTTTTTAGGTTGCTTGCCTGAAACAATTAAAACCTGATTTAGCTGTTCAGCTTCTTCTTTTAATATGAATTTTAAATCATAGTTCACTTTTTTATCAAGGGTTATTTCAATGGTACGGTAACCCATAAAAGAAATGCCCAATGTTTTCCAAGTTTCACTTGATTCTAAATAAAACTTTCCGTTTTCATCAGTAATGGTCCCTTCTGTTGAACCTTTAAAAATAACACTAGCGAAAGCAACTGGCTGATTTTCTTCATCAAACACATAACCACTCACTTTGGTTTGTGCCATCAATGAAATTATTCCAAAGAAAAAAAGGGGAATAAGAAATTTTATGTTCATTTAAATAATTTCATGGTTATAAAAGCCAATATTAAGCTTAGTTGGTTATAGATTCAGGCAAATTGATTAATACAAAAAACTTCATCAACAATTATGCTAATGAAGTTTATATAACGTTAATCTATGTTTTTTATTTGTACAACACTTTTTTAATAGCCTTCACTACATCATTGCTATTAGGCAGCCATTCAGCCAACAAAACAGGAGAATATGGTGCAGGCGTATCAGCCGTATTAATTTTTACAATAGGTGCATCTAAATAATCAAATGCCTTGGATTGTATGATATAGGTTATTTCTGAAGCAACATTTCCAAAAGGCCATGCTTCTTCTAAAATGACTAATCTATTTGTTTTTTTAACAGATTTTAAAATCGCATCTTGATCTAATGGTCTAACTGTGCGCAAATCAATAATTTCACATGAAATTCCTTCTTTCTCAAGTTCATCAGCTGCTTTATACGCTTCTTTAATTATTTTTCCAAAAGACACAATAGTTACATCTGTCCCTTCTCGTTTAATTTCTGCAACACCAATTGGTATGGTGTATTCACCCTCTGGGACTTCCCCTTTATCTCCATACATTTGTTCGCTTTCCATAAAAATAACTGGATCATCATCACGAATAGCCGATTTTAAAAGTCCTTTTGCGTCATAAACATTTGATGGTACCACAACTTTTAATCCTGGTGTGTTAGCAAACCAACTTTCAAACGCTTGTGAATGGGTTGCACCTAATTGACCTGCTGAAGCTGTTGGCCCTCTAAATACAATTGGGCATTTAAATTGGCCCCCAGACATTTGTCTTATTTTTGCAGCATTATTTATAATTTGGTCAATTCCTACAAGCGAAAAGTTAAAGGTCATATACTCAACTATTGGCCTATTACCAGTCATGGTTGAACCAATGGCAATACCAGCAAAACCAAGTTCTGCAATAGGTGTGTCAATAACGCGTTTGGCTCCAAATTCATCTAACATTCCTTTAGAAGCTTTGTAAGCCCCATTATATTCTGCAACTTCTTCACCCATTAAATACACGCTTTCATCTCTGCGCATTTCCTCGCTCATTGCCTCACAAATAGCTTCTCTAAATTGAATTGTCCTCATTAAATTGTTTTTAAATCGAGTTGCAAAAATAATAATAAATGAGAACTATCCTCATAAGATTTATTTAAAATTTATTATGCGTGCATAGTAAAATTAATAATAAAATAAGTAACTTCGTAGCCAATAAAATTCAATTTCAGTTTTAAGCTTTAAAATAATTGCTTTTACTGATACTTTATAAGAACAATTTCAATTATTTAATTTATTCAATATGAAAATATTAGTATGTATCAGTCATGTTCCAGACACTACATCAAAAATTAATTTTACTGATGACAATACCAAATTTGATAGCAATGGCGTACAATATGTGATTAACCCAAATGATGAATTTGGATTAACCCGCGCTATGTGGTTTAAAGAAAAACAAGGTGCTCACGTAACCGTAGTGAATGTTGGGGGACCGGAAACGGAACCAACATTACGCAAAGCTTTAGCTATTGGTGCAGATTCAGCAATTAGAGTAAATGTGGCTGCGGATGATGGTTTTTCAGTTGCTAAACAGTTGGCTAAAGTAGTTCAAGATGGTGGTTATGATTTAATAATTGCAGGTCGTGAATCTATAGATTATAATGGAGGTATGGTTCCTGGAATGATTGCCGGATTAACAAATTCAAACTTTGTTAATAATTGCATAGGCCTTGAGGTTGATGGCACATCTGCAAAAGTGGTAAGAGAAATTGATGGCGGTAAAGAAAAACTGTCAACCACATTGCCATTAATTATTGGAGGACAAAAGGGATTGGTTGAAGAAAGTGATCTTCGTATTCCAAATATGAGAGGTATTATGATGGCGCGTCAAAAACCATTAACAGTTCTTGAACCCTTGAATATAGATCCTGAAACAGCCTCGGTCAAATTTGAAAAACCGGCACTGAAAGGAGCTGTAACATTAGTATCACCAGATAATTTAGATGAATTAATCAGTTTGCTTCATAATGAAGCTAAAGTGATTTAGTTAACTAAATCATCCTGAATTTATTTCAGGATCTTTTTAAAAATAGAATAAAAATTAACAGTTCCTGAAACAAGTTCAGGAAAAAAAATAAATTTTTTTATGTCAGTTTTAGTTTATACAGAATCCGATCAAGGTCATTTTAAAAAAGTAGCTTTTGAAGTTGCTTCATACGGGAAAGCAGTTGCTAATCAATTAGGAACCACGGTAACGGCAGTAACCATTAATGCCAAAGACACTTCAGAATTAGGAAATTATGGTGTTGACAAAGTTTTAAATATAAATAATAAAGCGCTTGAAACTTTTAATGCAAAAGCATATGCGGCCGTTATTCAACAAGCCGCCGAAAAAGAAGGCGCCAAAGTAGTGGTTGTTAGCTCCAGCGTAAACAGTAAATATTTAGCGCCACTATTGGCCATTAATTTAAATGCTGGTTATGCAACTAACGTGTTAGAAACCCCTTCAAGCACCTCCCCTTTTATTGTAAAACGCACAGCTTTTACCAGTAAAGCTTATGAGTTTTTTCAAATAAATACCGATGTAAAATTATTAGGCGTCTCTAAAAACACTTTCGGTTTGGTAGAAAATAAAACCAATTGTACTTCTGAAGAATTTTCAGCTTCCATACCAGATTTAGGAATTCATGTTGATTCTGTTGATAAAGCATCCAATAAAGTATCTATTGCAGATGCCGATATTGTGGTATCAGGCGGTAGAGGATTAAAAGGTCCTGAAAACTGGGGTATGATTGAAGAATTAGCTGATGTTTTAGGAGCCGCGACAGCTTGTTCAAAACCTGTTTCAGATTTAGGATGGAGGCCACATGGTGAACACGTAGGGCAAACAGGAAAACCCGTAGCATCAAATTTATATATTGCCATTGGTATTTCTGGAGCCATTCAACATTTAGCAGGAATAAATGCTTCCAAAGTAAAAGTAGTAATAAATATAGATCCTGAAGCACCATTTTTTAAAGCGTCAGACTATGGTGTTGTTGGTGACGCTTTTGTGGTAGTGCCTCAACTCATTGAAAAATTAAAGGCATTTAAAGCACAGCAATAAATTATTTTTTTCTAAATTGTATCATTAAATACACTGTTTTATTTGGAATTTTAACCTAATTCTGCAAAAGGTAGTTGGTAAAGTCCGAATTTAAACAGTTCTTTGTGTTTTATAAATTTATGAGCCTAGTAAGACTTAATATTAAAGGGATTTCCTATAGCCAAACACAAAATGGCGCATATGCTTTAATTTTAAATGAAGTAGATGGTGACCGAAAACTGCCTATTGTAATTGGCGCTTTTGAAGCTCAATCTATTGCCATTGCGCTTGAGAAAGAAATTCGTCCTCCAAGGCCTTTAACACATGATTTATTTAAAAATTTCTCAGACAGATTTGATATTGTAGTGAAACAAGTAATCATTCATAAATTGGTAGATGGGGTGTTTTATTCCAGTTTAATTTGTGAACGAGATAAAATTGAAGAAATTATTGATGCCCGAACCAGTGATGCCATAGCATTGGCATTACGGTTTCAAGCACCTATTTTTACTTATAAAAATATATTAGATAAAGCCGGTATCTATTTAAAAGTGAATCCTAAAAAAGAGGATGAAGAAGAGCAAGACAGTATTTTGGTAGATGATTTGTTGGCTGATGAACTTGAATTAAATAAACCTCGGGAAAACTATAAATCAAAAACGCTTGAAGAACTCAATGCCATGCTTGATGAAGCTGTTGCAAATGAAGACTATGAAAAAGCAGCTCATATAAGAGATGAAATATCAAAACGGTAATATTCTGCAAGAATGAGCATAAAATCAAGGTTAATCATTTTAAATTTTTTAGAATTTTTTGCATGGGGAGCCTGGTTGCTTTCAGCGGGAGCCTATATGTATGTGTCATTGCACTTTACTGGTTTGCAAATTGGAGCTGTTTATGGAACCCTAGGCATAGCCTCGTTATTTATGCCAGCCATTATGGGCATCATTGCTGATAAATGGTTAAATGCTGAACGCGTTTTCGGATTAAGCCATATTATTCTGGGAATTCTACTTTTTTGGATAACAACGGTTACTGACTTTAATACCTTTTATTTTATAATATTTTTAATATCCATGTTTTATATGCCTACCATTGCATTAAACAATTCTATTTCTTATGCAATTTTAGAAAAAAACAACTTTGATATTGTCACGGTTTTTCCTCCAATTAGAGTTTGGGGAACGGTAGGTTTTATAATTGCTGCTTGGATTGTAGATGTTCTTGGTTGGAAAGTAGGTAAAGAACAATTTTTGGTTTCAGCAATTGCATCTATTGTGCTTGGCATTTATGCATTCATGCTACCCGCTTGTCCTCCCGTAAAATCAACAGAAAAAAAATCCCTGATTCAACGTTTTGGCTTAGATGCTTTCGTGTTATTCAAAAATAGAAAGATGGCGGTTTTCTTTATATTTTCATTATTATTAGGAGCCGCTTTGCAAGTAACTAATATATGGGGTGTTCCTTTTTTAGAAGATTTTGCTGTTGACTATAAAGGTTATTTTGCTGTTGAACATTCACTATTTTTGATGACTTTATCTCAAATTTCTGAAACTCTTTTTATTTTAACAATACCTTTCATACTGAAACGCTTTGGAATTAAAAAAGTGATGTTAATGAGCATGTTAGCATGGGTACTTAGATTTGGTTTCTTCGGAATTGGAAATCCTGCAGGAGGGTTTGTGTTTTTAATCCTATCAATGATTATTTATGGAATGGCGTTTGACTTTTTTAACATCTCTGGATCACTATTTGTAGAAAAAGAATCCAAACCTTCTATGAGATCAAGCGCTCAAGGTCTTTTTATGTTAATGACCAACGGATTAGGAGCTGTTTTTGGAGCCTATGCAAGTGGATTTATTATCGATTTATATACGCTTAATGATGGCACAAAAAATTGGCAAACCATCTGGTTTATTTTCGCCGCGTATGCACTTATCGTGACTATCGCATTTGCTTTTCTGTTTAAATATAAACACAACCCGAATGATATTTCCAATATAAAGCATTAACTGCATAATTCATTAAAGACGTAAAATCGTTAATAACTTTTTATATAATTTTGGAGTCATTTCATTTCAGCTCATCCCTTTTTTCTATTTTTATCTTTCTGATGAAATTCATTTTAATTTAATAAGATTCCCCGCTTTTTGTGGGCAAAAATATGAAGCAATATCACGACCTCGTAAAACACGTTTTAGATAAAGGAAATCAAAAAGGTGACCGCACAGGAACTGGAACAATGAGCGTTTTTGGTTATCAAATGCGTTTTGATTTAAATGAAGGTTTCCCAATGGTGACTACTAAAAAACTGCACCTTAAATCCATTGTTTATGAACTCCTTTGGTTTTTAAAAGGTGATACCAATATTAAATATTTGACTGATAATGGTGTAAAAATTTGGAATGAATGGGCTGATGAAAACGGCAATTTAGGGCCTGTTTACGGTCATCAATGGCGTAATTGGAATGGTGACGACATTGATCAAATTAAAGAAATTGTTGAAACTTTAAAAAATAATCCAAATAGTAGACGCATGTTGGTTTCGGCATGGAACCCATCAGTACTACCAGATACTTCAAAGTCTTTTAGCAAAAATGTTTCCGACGGAAAGGCAGCATTACCTCCTTGTCATGCTTTTTTTCAGTTTTATGTAAGCCCCCCAACCCCCGAAGGGGGAGCAAATGCAAGACCCAAATTGTCTTTACAACTCTATCAACGAAGTGCCGATATATTTTTAGGCGTACCATTTAACATCGCTTCTTATGCGCTTTTCACCATGATGATGGCTCAAGTTTGTGGCTATGAAGTAGGTGAATTTATTCACACATTTGGCGATGCTCATATTTACAACAATCATATGGATCAATTGGAATTACAGCTTTCCAGGGATTTAAAACCTTTGCCTAAAATGATATTAAATCCAGAAGTGAAAAATATTTTTGATTTTACGTTTGAAGATTTCACATTAGTTGATTATAATCCACATCCGCATATTAAAGGAATTGTTGCCGTATAAAAAGTATATATTAACCGTCATTACGAGAAATTTTTATTTCGAAGTAATCTGAAAATCAGTAACTTGCAATTCACAGATTGCTTCTCCCGATAGCTATCGGGACTCGCAATGACGACTTTTTATACAGCCTCTTTTTAAAAATTATTTTTCTAATTAAAGGTTTAAAACCCCGTTTTCAGCCGAAGCAAAATCGTTCCATAAATAACCATCTGCTTCAGAATCATTTACATATACACCATCAATGATGTATTTAAATTCATAGGAATTTCCGGTTTCTAAATCAACCGTTCCTTTAAAAGTTCCATTTTTCAACTTCTTAAGTCCTTTTACTTTGGTGTTCCATTTGTTAAAAGTACCAACAACTTTTACCTCTTTAGCTTCTTCTGCAGGAACAGAAAAAGTTACTTTGCAAATAGGTTTGCTTTTTAAATATTGTTTTGTAATAGCCATAATTCAAATTTATTAATTAACATTGCAAATTTATGAAACAATTCATGAACAGATATGTATTAACACACTTTAAGACAAAGAATTATCAATTTAATGATATTACAATCTTAAAAAATAAAAGAACTTAATAAATTAACCTTTAAATTGTATAATTATCAGTGTATTTTAAATGCTTAGTAACTGATTTTCAATGAATTTAAAACGAAATCGATTTCGCCATAAAAGTTGTTAATGGTTTGAAATACCATTAAATATGTCATAAAAATTAATTAACTTTGTTAGATTGATTTATAATTATGTTCAGCAATAAAAAAACTAATCCCCAAATAGATAAAGACCAATTAGAGCTTATACAAAATGCTCAAAAACGCATCAAACAAAAAAAGCGGCTCTATGCCCATTTTGTTGTTTTTTTAATTGGCTCCGTATTTATTATTGTACTTAATCTGGTTCTGGGTTTTGGTAAAGATTTTAAAATTTTAGAAACTGATTGGTTTGTCTTTGCCATTTTAGCATGGTTATTCCTACTGCTTTATCATGTTATTAATGTGTTTGTATCACATAAATTAATTGGAAAAGATTGGGAGCAAAAGCAATTAGAAAAACTAGTTGCCAAGCAAAAAAAACGTATTGAAGAACTCAGTAAAGAATTACCTATTCCAAAAGCACCATCTGCCGGAGATATAAAGGTTGAGGACTCAAAAAAAAAACTAGAGTAATTTCAAATCTTACCATTATTGTCGCCGCTGCGGAAAATGATGCCATAGGTAATAACAACCAACTTATTTGGCATTTAAGTGATGATTTAAAGCACTTTAAGGCCCTTACTAGCGGGCATCACATCATTATGGGGCGCAAAACCTTTGAAAGTTTCCCAAAACCCCTGCCTAATAGAACACATGTGGTAATTACAAAACAATTGGACTACCAAGTGCCTGAAGGGGTTATTTTAGTTCATTCTTTGGAGGATGCTATTGTTGCTGCAAAAAAAGATAACCAACCGTTTATTATTGGAGGTGGAGAAATATATAAACAGGCATTACCAATAGCAGATAGAATAGAGCTCACCAGAGTGCATGAAAGCTTTAAAGCAGACACTTTTTTTCCTAAAATTGATACTTCTATTTGGAAAGAAACTGCCCATAGTTTCCATAAAAAGGACACTCAAAATAGCTTTGATTATTCATTTATTACTTATGTAAGGAAATAACTTGTTTCTTAATCTTAGGGGTATTTTATGTTATTTACTAATCTTCCGAATGTTTTAAACAATCTGCACATCTTATCTTGAAATTCACGAAGTTAAAACTTGCTATTATCGCTATGTGAATTCAACCTATAAAAACTATGACTTTGCATTTAAGAAAAAAGTAATGACATCAGCGGTTGAAACAATGCCTGCAATTTTGCCGTTCTCAATAACTGGTACGGCATGATAATAACCTTTTGCTAACACTTTGGCTACATCTTCAATAGTAGCATTGGTGGTTACATAAAATGGTTTTTTTGTCATGATATCTTTAGCTTTTAATTTTGTATAAACATCATGATCGTCATTCATTCCGGCACCTGAAATATGGTACAAAAAATCTACTAAACTAATCATTCCCACTAGTTTACCGTTTTCTGTTACAGGAATATGATGATGAAAATCTTTTTTTTCATATATGTGTTTTACATCTAAAATACTTTGTTCAGATGAAACACAAACAACATTTTTAGTCATAATTGTAGTAATTGAATTTGTTTTCATGACGTTGATTTTAATCCTATAAGTTTTCCTTAAAAATAATACAGATACCCATGATTCCACATGACTAAAGTCATAGTAATCTTCATTGTTTTATAATATATTTAATATTGGTAAATTTATATAAATCATGAAAACCAAAACAATTTTAGAATGGTTAACTCTAAGTTCTAGCATTTATTTTTTAGCCAAAGACACACAGCTTTTAGACAGAATTAAAGAGTTTTCAGAAAAAGGAAAAGATGAAATCAATAAAATTGTTTCAGAGTTTCAATTGGATGAAAACGGAAATGAATTAGAATTTGTAGACAAATTAATTCTAAAAACCCATGAACTTAAGGAAGAATTAGATGATAAAATTGAAGAACTGGTTATTAAATTTTATAAAAAAATAAACGTGGCACATTTAGATGAAATTAAAGCTCTAAATGAAAAACTAGAGAAATCCGATAGTGCCATTGCCTTATTAGAAGCTCGATTAAATCGATTAGAAGTAAAGTGAAATGGGAATTTTAACGGGTATTAGAAGTAATTTTAAATCTATTTCCAGATACAATCAAATTTTAAAAGTCTTATTAAAATACGGCTTTGAAGATTTGGTTTATTATCTGGATGAGAGGAAACAATTTACATTTATTCAGAAACTAATTCCGCAGACTTCTAAAAAACATGCTCTATCATATACCAAATGGGCCAAAATGAGATTGGTGTGTGAAGAGCTTGGGCCTACTTTTGTTAAGTTTGGTCAAATATTAAGTAACCGCCCTGATTTAGTGCCCATTGAATTAACCTTAGAATTAGAAAAGTTACAGGATAATGTTCCGCCCATGCCTTCAAAAAAAGCTCAGGAGGTTGTAGAATTCGAATTAAAAGATAAAGTTGAAAACTTATTTGCTTGGTTTGAACCAAATCCATTTGCATCAGCTTCCATGGCTCAGGTACATAAAGTAACCTTACATTCCGGTAAACGAATTGCATTAAAAGTTCAGCGATCTGGTATTTTTAATGTCATTGTGGAAGACATTAAAGTCATGTACAGAATTGCCGAAGTTTTAGAAAAAAGAATCCCATCCTTAAAAAGTTTTGACCCCATTGGTTTGGTTAAAAATTTTGAAGCCTCCATAATGAAAGAAATCGATTTTATAAATGAGTCCATCAACGTAGAGCGTTTTTATAACAATTTGAAAAAAGATGACACACCAGATCAATTTGCCCTTTCACCCAAAGTATATCATGAATTTACAACATCAAAAGTCTTAGCCCTAGAGTTTATTTCAGGAATTAAAATTGATAAAATAAACGAAATAAATGAAAAAGGTTTTAATACAAAAGTGATTGCCAGAAGATTGGCTATTAGCTATTACAAACAGATTTTTGAATATGGCTTTTTCCATGCTGACCCGCATCCAGGAAATTTATTAGTACTTCCCAATGGGCATATTGGTTATTTGGATTTTGGCATGATGGGTAGCATGTTACCACGGGATATTGCCATTTTAGGTAAGTTATTTATATCAGTTTCAAACAAAAACGTGCATGATGTTATTAAAGCACTTCAAAAACTGTCAAATAATGTGGTGATATCAGATATGAGGGAATTAGAATTTGACATCAATGAATTTGTTGAAAAATATTATGTGAGAGATATTCATGAAAACGAAATGAGTACTATTTTGCTTGAACTTAAAGATATTATTATTAATCACGGTTTAAAAGTACCTACCTATTTTTTCCTTTTTGCAAGATCTTTACTGACTCTTGAAGGTGTTATTGATAAGCTAGACCCAAATTTTGAACAATTTGAAATAGTGCGCCCGTATTTAAGAAAAAGTGCCACTAAAAAATTTAACCCGGTAACCATAGGAAAAAAGGTAGTAAATTCAATCTTTGAATTGACCGATTACATGGAAGATTTCCCGGGAGATTTAAAAAATGCTATCAGAAAAATTAATTCCGGTAAAATAAAAGTTGATTTATCACATAAGGGTATTGACCCATTGGTACACACCATTCAACGTGTAACAAAACAACTAATTACCGCATCTATTATGGTTGCTTTAATTATAAGTGCCTCACTTTTTATTGTCTATGAAATCCATCCATTATGGAACAATATTTCAGTGATAGGAATGATGAGCTTTTTTATTGCGGTCTTACTAGGTTATAGAATGATTATAAATATTAGAAAAGGAGATTATGACTGTTAAAATTTTATCATAATATGAGTACAAAAACAAGAAGCTATCTAAAAAGTCTGTTCTATGTCATATTGAATTTGTCGAAATATATCAACTTATTGATAATCTGCAATTGATTTCAACATGCTCAACCTGACAACTCGAAAATAATGATTTTTTAGACAGCCTGTTGTTTTAAAAAGAGTGTTTAAACTTTTGAAAATGCCTTTTTAAAATGATTAAAAGCTTCTGAGATTTCATTCTGAAAATGCTCTATTTTTGATTCTTCTTTTTTCTTAGCATATTTACCTTTAAACTTATCAATAAAAGAATTAAATTCTTGCTTACCCTTTTCAAAAGAGTCTTTTCCTTCCTTTCTATCTTTACTGAATTTTTGTTCTAAAATCTCTAACTGAATTTTAAATTGTTCTATTTCAATTAGAGTGAAGGCATACATTCTACTTAAAGTTTCATTGGTTTTAATTTTTACTTCAATGTCATGTAAGGTTAGAAGCAATTGTTTTTTCTGCTTTTTAAAAATTTCTTTGGTTTCAGCTTTTCCCAAAGCCAATTGCACACGTAGCTCATCAAATTTAGTATTAAGTTCTTCTATTTTTTCTTTAATACCTTTTATTTCAGACTCGCTATCATGAAGGAATAGGTTAAATTTCTTTTTAACTTCTTCATACTTTTCATGAGCTTCTGCTTTACCTAAAGCAGTTTTAACTTGAAATTCCTCTAAATTAACGGCGGTTTTTCTAAGAGCTCCAATTACACTATCAATAAATTGACTGTCCTTCTTATTTTTCATGACCCAATGATTTATGATGAATATAAATATCAATAAAATTCAGTTAAAACACAATGACAATTGTCAGTTGCTAGGAGTATTTATTAAAAATTTAGAGACTAAATAGGACTTATAATTAACGTTATCTGAAAACGATTTTTAAAATTCAAAACCAACTAAAAAAAGTATAGATTATTGTGACAATTTCAAACCAATCTTTTAATATAACTGTTCCTATTTTCACTAATTTCGCGGTATGGTAAAAGAAATTCAGCTTCGCATCAATCTTGTTGAAGAAGCACAACCTAATATCCTTGTACAAAAATCTGCCGGTTTCTTAAAAATCCGTGTTGATGACATTTCAGGTATTAAAGTGTTACGTAAGTCAATTGATGCCAGAAAACCTCAAATTATATTGAACTACAAAGTAGCGGTTTATATTAAAGAGCCTTTACCAAAAACATCACAATATCACTTTAATTATCAAGATGTATCCAACGCAAAACCCATACACATTATAGGATTTGGTCCTGCCGGAATGTATGCCGCTTTACGCTGTATTGAACTGGGTTTTAAACCCCTTGTATTTGAGCGCGGTAAGAATGTGCAAGATAGACGAAGAGATATAAAAGCAATAAATCAAGATCATATAGTAAATGAAGACTCTAATTATTGCTTTGGCGAAGGAGGTGCCGGGACCTATAGTGATGGCAAACTATATACACGCAGTTTAAAACGTGGTGATGTACGACGAATTTTTGAAAACTTAGTGTATCACGGTGCAACCGAACAAATTTTAATTGATGCACATCCGCATATTGGCACCAATAAATTACCTAAAGTGGTTCAGAATATTAGGGAAACCATTTTAAAATATGGTGGCGAGATTCATTTTGAAACCCGAGTAGTTGACTTTACAGTAAAAACCGGAAAAATTAAATCCATTCAATTGCAAAATGGTTTAGAGATACCCGTAAGCAGGGTTATTTTAGCAACAGGTCATTCCGCTCGTGATATTTTTTATCTACTTTTTAAAAAGAAAATAGCTTTAGAGGCAAAATCATTTGCCATGGGCGTACGTGTTGAACACCCACAACACATCATTGATTCCATCCAATATCACTGTAAGGGCGACCGTAACGCCTTATTACCGGCTGCATCATACGCATTAGTGCAACAAGTAAATGAACGAGGAGTGTATTCATTCTGCATGTGTCCTGGTGGCTTTATTGTTCCTGCTGCTACAGCAATGGGTGAAGTGGTTGTTAATGGCATGTCTCCTTCAAAAAGGAATAATCTGTTTGCAAATTCGGGTATAGTAGTTGAAATTAATGCCGATAAAGATTTATATAAATATGAACAATTTGGTCCCTTAAAAGGATTGGAATACCAAAAAGATTTAGAAAAATTGGCCTTTACCGCTGGCGGAAGAACGCAAAGCGCTCCGGCACAACGGTTAACTGATTTTGTAATAGGAAAACTATCAAATGATTTAAACCCAACCTCATATCAACCCGGATTAAATTCAGCACCACTGCATTCTTTACTTCCTAAATTTATAGGAAGCAGATTGCGAAAGGGTTTTGAAGCTTTTGGTCAGAAAATGAAAGGATATTATACGGTAGAAGCCAATGTAGTTGGAGTGGAATCAAGAACCTCATCGCCTGTTTGCATTCCCAGAAATGACTATTTGGAACATCCTGAAGTTTCAGGTTTATTTCCTTGTGGTGAAGGCGGGGGTTATGCCGGTGGTATTGTGTCAGCCGCTATGGATGGGGAACGATGTGCTGAAGCAGCGATTAAAGGATTGTAGTTTTAATCATTCTAAATTCATTAAAACTGTTTTTACCCGCTAGGAATCAAGCATTTTTATTGAAACTGACTTAATAAATTCTAAATCTAAAAAAAGTTTTTGTTCTATTGTCTAAAAACTAACTGGTCTAAAATCAATTAAAGATTTATTCCTACTTTTGCATCACAAAAATTAAACTAAAATGAACGCATATATTTTTCCGGGTCAAGGAGCTCAATTTTCAGGAATGGGGTTAAACCTTTTTGAAAATTCAACCTTAGCAAAAGAACTGTTTGAACAAGCTAATAGTATCCTTGGTTTTAAGATTACGGATATTATGTTTAAAGGCACCGCTGAAGAACTTAAAGAAACCAAGGTAACTCAACCTGCTGTTTTTTTACACTCTGTAATTCTTGCTAAAACTTTAGGGCCAAATTTTAAACCGGATATGGTTGCTGGTCATTCTCTTGGTGAATTTTCAGCTTTGGTAGCTAATGGTGCTATGACTTTTGAAGACGGGTTGAAACTGGTTTCAAAACGTGCTTTAGCCATGCAAAAAGCCTGTGAACTTCAACCAAGTACTATGGCCGCTGTTCTAGGTTTAGATGATGATATTGTAGAAAAAGTTTGTGCCATGACTGAAGGTGTAGTGGTTGCAGCCAATTATAATTGCCCTGGGCAATTGGTTATTTCTGGTGACGTAGATGCTATTAACAGAGCATGTGATTCTTTAAAAGCTGAAGGCGCCAGACGTGCTTTAGTGTTGCCGGTTGGCGGTGCTTTTCATTCGCCTTTAATGGAACCTGCTCGCGAAGAATTAGCCGCCGCCATTGAAAATACTCATTTTAGCAAACCAAATTGTCCAATTTATCAAAACGTTACAGCGACGGCAGTAATGGATGAAGCCTCTATAAAATCAAATTTAATCTCACAATTAACGGCTCCTGTGCGTTGGACACAATCTGTGCAACAAATGATTGCCGATGGTGCTACTTTGTTTACTGAAGTTGGTCCTGGAAATGTGCTGCAAGGCTTAGTGAAAAAAATAAACAGGGATGCTGAAACGGCATCTGCTACTCTTTAAAAAATCTTATCAATGAAATTGTCCCGTCGTTCATTCTACATAATAGCAATAATAATTTTAACCATAGCTTTAGACCAGATTTCAAAAGTATTGGTCAGGACTTATGTGATGCCTTCAGAAAGGTCAAATATTATTGGAAAGTATTTCACGCTTCATAATGTTGAAAATGTAGGGGCATTTTTAGGGATGGGAAGTGATTTGAACCCGACACTTAAATTAATTCTATTACTTATTTTACCTGTTGTGGTTTTAGGATTTGTTTTAATCCATATTTTTAGAAATAAAAATTTAGACACCCTTTCGGTTATTGCCTTTTCAATGATAATAGGTGGTGGTATTGCCAATGTTTATGATCGCATCATATACGGATCAGTCACTGATTTTCTATATATTGATTTAGGAGGTGTTTTTAGAACAGGTATTTTTAATTTGGCTGACCTGTTTGTAACCACCGGAATGATCATGTTACTAATAGCTAGTTTCAATAATAAAAAGCACTCTGAAATAGAAATATCTAAAAAATAAAATCTAGCTTTTTCTTACAACCTGCTCCCATTTCCAAGCGGAACGCATAGCATCATCTAAACTTAATTGAGATTTCCATCCGAGCTCATTATTTGCCTTAGTTGTATCTGCATAAGCTGAGATAATATCGCCTTCTCTTCTACCAACAATTTTATAGTTCAATTTTTTACCTGAAACACGCTCAAAGGCATGCACAACTTCTAAAACAGTACTTCCTTTACCTGTACCCAAATTAAAGGTTTCATAATTGGATTTATTCTTGTTTTTTAATAATCGTTTTAAAGCAATTACATGGGCTTTTGCCAAATCAACAACATGTATATAATCTCGTATACAAGTACCATCTGGAGTTGGGTAATCATCTCCAAAAACTGAAAGCTGCTCACGTAATCCAATAGCAGTTTGTGTAATGAACGGAACTAAATTTTGTGGAACACCTATTGGCAACTCACCTATTTTAGTAGATTCATGTGCACCTACCGGATTAAAATATCGTAAGGCGATGGCTTTCAAACTAGGTGTTACTTTACAAGTATCACGTATTATTTCTTCTCCAATTTGTTTTGTATTTCCGTAAGGAGATTCTGCTTGTTTTACCGGGGCATTCTCCGTTATAGGCAATTCAACTGCTTGTCCATAAACTGTACAAGATGAACTAAAAATAAAGCTGGCTTCTGGTAATTTTTTTAATTCTTTAAGAATATAAACTAAAGTGCTCAGATTATTTTCATAATACAATAAGGGTTCTTTAACGCTTTCGCCAACTGCTTTACTAGCAGCAAAATGGATAACACCCTTAATATCCTGGTACGTTTTGAAAAATGCTTCAACCGCTACTTTTTCTTTTAAATCAAGCTTTTCAAAAATTGGTTTTTTACGTGTAATGGAAGTAATCCCATCTAATACTTTTATTGATGAATTTGATAAATCATCAATAATAACAACTTCATAACCTTCATTTTGTAATTCTACAACAGTATGTGATCCAATAAATCCTAACCCACCAGTAACCAATATTTTATCCATTAATAAAGGCTTTAACTTTTGAAGTTATAAATTCAATTTGGTCATCACCCAATTCTGTATGCATTGGCAATGAAATCACATCTTTCACCAAGTGATTGGTCACTTTAAAATCTGCTTCTTTATATCTTGAATCTGTATAGGCTTTTTGTAAGTGTAAGGGAATAGGGTAATACACGCCACAAGGGATACCGTTTTCATTTAAATAGGAAACCAAGGCGTCTCTTTCAACTCCTTTTACTCTCAAGGTGTATTGATGAAATACGTGACAATCACAATTTTCGCAAATACCTTCACAACTGGAATTTCCTATTGGTGTAATGATATTTTTTTCTCCTTTAAAGGCTTTATTATATTTTCTTGCCGCCAATTGTCTTGCTTTGTTATAAGCATCAAGACGCGGTAATTTAGCATCTAAAACAACCGCTTGAATACTATCTAAACGCGAATTTACCCCAACCACATCATGATGATAACGCTCATACATACCATGATTTACTATTCCTCTAATCTTATGAGCTAAGGCATCATCATTCGTAAAAATAGCTCCACCATCACCATAGCACCCTAGGTTTTTAGAAGGAAAAAATGATGTGGATGCCACATTCCCAATGGTGCCTGCTTTAGCCTTTTTACCATTTTTAAAGGTATATGTTGCCCCAATAGCCTGTGCATTATCTTCAATAACAAATAGGTTATGCTCTTTAGCAATTTCCATAATCGCTTCCATATTGGCACATTTTCCAAATAAATGAACCGGTACAATAGCTTTTGTTTTTGGTGTAATTGCTTTTTTAATGGCTTCAACGTTAATATTAAAATCATCTTCATTAACATCTACCAATACAGGTGTTAAATTAAGAAGAGCAATCACTTCAACCGTTGCAGCAAATGTAAAATCGGCAGTAATGACCTCATCACCGGGTTTTAAACCCAATCCCATCATAGCAATTTGCAACGCATCCGTTCCGTTTGCACATGGAATAACATGTTTAACTCCTAGATATTCTTCTAAATTTTTTTGAAATTGGTGAACCCGTGGTCCGTTTATAAATGCGGTAGTTTCTAAAACTTCTTGAATGGATGCATTTACTTCATCTTTTATTTTCTCGAATTGCCCTTTAAGGTCAACCATTTGAATTTTATTCATTTAAAAAAAAATTACAATTCCCAAAATATGTCAAAATTAAAAACAACATTTTGACATTTTCCATGTCTGAATTAATGAGTTACGAAATTACAAAATTCGTATAGCTTAACAATGTTTTTCCTATAAAGAAATGTATTTTTGTGACAAAACGATTATTTGGAATTTTTATATAACATAGCCATAACTATCACGCGCTTCATTCTGCAATGCACGGCTGTTTTAAATCTAAAAATAAGGAAAGGCGTTCAAGGACGCGCTGAAACCTTTAGTTTGTTGGAGCGCAAACTATCTGCAATTGATAATACTTTATGGTTTCATTGTGCTTCTTTAGGGGAATATGAGCAAGGTCTTCCAGTTTTTAAGGCACTGAGAAACCACTATAAACAGCACAAAATTGTGCTTAGCTTTTTTTCTCCTTCAGGTTATGAAATCAGAAAAAACTCACCGATTGCTGATGTTGTTGTTTATCTGCCAATGGACTCAAAAGCCAATGCAAAACAATTTTTAAACCTAGTCCATCCAGATCTTACTGTTTTTGTAAAATATGATATTTGGCCAAATTTTTTAAATGAATTAAAAAGCAGTCAATTGAGAGCTATTTTAATTTCGGCAGTATTTAGAAAAAATCAGCCATTTTTTAAATTTTATGGAAATCATTTACGACATGCTTTATTTTCTTTTGAACATATTTTTACACAAAACGAGTCTTCTAAAAAATTACTGGAATCTATAAATTACAACCATGTAACCGTTTCTGGCGATACACGATTCGACAGAGTTACGAGTCAGTTAGAACAAAATAATACTTTAGATTTTATTACTGAATTTAAGCTAGATAATTTGTGTGTTGTTGCGGGCAGTACTTGGCCAGAAGATGAATCCCTTTTTATAAATTACATTAATTCAGAATCATCAAAAGGTATTAAATTTATAATAGCACCTCATAATATTAACCTGAAACAAATATCAAATTTTCAATCGAAATTAGAAATTGAATCTGTATTATTTTCAAGGAAGGAAGAAAAGGATATTTCAAAAACTCAAGTTCTTGTTATTGATACCATTGGTTTGCTTTCTAAAATTTACAGTTATGCTGATATTGCTTATGTTGGCGGTGCCATGGGACATACGGGTTTACACAACACTTTAGAACCTGCCGTATTTGGCATTCCAATAATTATTGGGGATAATCATAGTAAATTTCCCGAAGCTCAAGAAATGATTGATAACGCAGGTATGTTTTCTGTTTCCAATCAAAAAGAGTTTGAAAATATTATGAATGAATTAATACAAAACAACCAAAAACGATTGCTTTCTGGAAAGAACAATTTTAAATATATTGAAATGAATGCTGGGGCTGTAAACCATATACTAAAGTATTTAAATTTATTAAAGCAATAAAAAAACCGTAACACTTTATAAATAAAGCAATTACGGTTTTATATATTTTCAAAAATAACTTTTAGTAAAGCTTTTGGTAATATTTTGCTGCCAGCGTGTTTGCAGAAAATTCTGGAACCACATCTGTAATGCCATTAAACACAATGTCTTGCCAGTTTTTTGGCTTGTCGTAATACGTTGGAATTACTTTGGTTTCCAAAATATTATATAAATTATCAGCGTCAATATTATCTTGTTCCCAAACTGGGATTTTATGATCAATTTCAGGCAATACAAAACAATTGACACCATCTTTTTCAAACTCAGGAATCCAACCGTCATTTGTTGAAACATTCACTGAACCGTTCATAGCGGCAGTCATACCACTGGTTCCGGAAGCTTCACGTGTGATTCTTGGCGTATTTAACCAAACATCAGAACCACATTTTAACTTTCTTGATAAGTCTATTTCATAACCAATTAAAACCGCCAAATTTGGTTTATTTTTTGAATGATGCACTAAATGATTGAAAATATCAATTGCATAGAAATCAAATGGATAAGGTTTTCCTGCCCAGATAATTTGTACTGGATATTTACTATCTGAAATTAATTTTTCAAATCGTTCTAAATCATGTAATAATAAATCGGCCCTTTTGTATCCTGCAAATCGTCTCGCCCAAACAATGGTTAAAACATTAGGATCAAAACGTTTTCCTGTTTGACTAAAAACTTCTTCAAAAAGTTCGTTTTTTAATTCTATTTTTCTTGCCTTATACGCTTTTACATTTTTCTTTGCCCAAGTCTTTGCAATGACCTCATCCTGCCAAAACAGTTGATTTTGAGCATTGGTAATTGGAATGATTTTACTTATTCCATCAAAACTTTTCCACATGTCATTGGCTACCTTTGAATGTAATTTGGAAACAGCATTCGCTTTTCTTGCCAATCTTAAAGCTGAAACCGTATAATTAATCATCCCATCATTAACCATTTCTTTTTCGAGTTCTTTTTCAGAATAATTTCTACCAAAAAACCCGCAACGATTTAAATGAGCAGCATCACGCTCTTCATTTCCTGCTTTTTCAGGAGTATGTGTTGTAAACACCATTTGCTTTTTCTTAACGCCCTGGTCTCTTAAATAATATAAGGCCGGTAATGCATGTCCTTCATTTAAGTGATAAACATCGGCACCACCCAAAGCTTCAACAACCTTTGCGCCGCCAATGCCCAATACAATGCTTTGAGAAATTCTGGTTAACTCATTGGCATCGTACAAACTATTTGTAATGGTTTTAGAAATAAAATCATTCCCTTCAACATCTACACTCAATAAATAAATAGGCACCGTTCCAAATATTTCTGGCTTTAACACATAAGCTTTTACTTTAACATGCGCATTATCATGAAGTTTTACCTCAACTTCAATGCCTGTGTCTTCAAGAAAATCATATGTTTTTTCAATAAAATCAGTCCGCAATGTTTGGTCATCATTTCTTGCTTGGTCATAATACCCAAACTTCCATAACATTCCAATACCAATCACATTTTGTCTTAACTCAAAACTTGATCGCATATGAGAGCCAGCTAAAAAACCAAGGCCTCCGGAATAAATTTTTAAAGCTTGGTCAATGCCAAACTCCATACTGAAATAAGCTACTTTTTTTGAATAATCTTCAGAGATTTTATATGGGTGATACCACGTATTATATTTGCTTTGCATAATTTTAATTTTTTAAAAATAATTGCAAATATAAAAAGATAAATGAGTTATTAATCGTTTAGTCAATTAGTTCTTATAAAATCTCTACG
>TARA_R110002050_G_scaffold110363_1_pt1 | contig 59954 bp, 34 predicted proteins | sample TARA_R110002050 | Tara Oceans TARA_R110002050 (sample SAMEA4396988) | marine metagenome | biome: Polar Biome; feature: [DCM] deep chlorophyll maximum layer (ENVO:01000326); material: water (ENVO:00002006), including particulate matter (ENVO:01000060) such as... | depth 25 m
AATCCCCAACATATACACAAGCATATTGTAGGTGTAAATCGTTTTCCGTCCATACTTGTCGGCAAGAAAACCACCAATAATCGCCCCGATTGCAGCACCAAAACAGTTAGCACTAATGGCATTAAGCCAGCCAAGATTCCCTTCAGTAAGTCCTAGGTAATTTTGCCAAAGCGTCAATCCGCTTGCTCCGGCTACAATCGCTCCAGCATCAAGATAATTCGTAAGCGATACAGCAATCGTACTTTTCAAGCTTCCTTTTTTATGTTCCATTTTTTATTTATTTAAAATTTTATAGTGTGTTTTGACCACCGTCCAGTTTAATTATTAAATGTGCCTTCCACTACTATTTCAATTTCCTCCACTTAAGCCAAAGCAGTCTTTTGTTTAATTTCACTAACACATAATCACTGTCCTTTTTTCTGAAACAGAAGAAGAAGAAGAATGCTTCTCGTTCCGTACGTCTTACTTGCTTTTTATTACTTAACCAAATTTCGAAATCTCCAGGATACTAAATCTAAGTGACTTCTTTCGAATTATTTTGAAAAAATGATGATACAGTAAATATGAATAGTAAATCCTATAAATATATTAAATACAGCTATTAAAACTTTGTTGTACATGTTAATGATTTATAATTTTTGCTAAATATGTGCATTCTTTTCTCTATTTCCATCCTGCACTTCCCTGTTAAAAAACAAATAAAAGAAAACAAAAGAAAACAAACGAAGTTTTTATGTAAAAATTCTATTTAGACTACTTGATTTTTACTTAAAATTAAATTCACTATTAGCAGCCTCCCAACATTGCTGTACTATTTTTTTATACAATAATGCTTGCTGCCAACGATCGCCTTCTTCTTGATCGCCTTCATTTTTTGTTGAGATTGTTCTTGCATAAAAAATATCAGCTTTTAAAAGCTCTACAGTAAAGCAGATATAATCACCAGGTTTTGCTGTTTTTAAAAAACCTAAAAAAGAACGTTTCCACATTTCTTTAAAATGATTAACATAACTTAAATTTTCATCATTTGCGACATCAACCTGTATGCATCCAGGATTTCCTATTCTACCATGCATAAAACGAACACGATCGAAAACGGGTTGAATAAAATCCCATTTATTTTCAATACCTCCATAAACCATTTCTTGCCCTGTATACCAATGTGAAAAATCGCCATTAAAACGAACTTCTGGAAAACGTTTAGTTAACTCAACCGTTCTAAATAAATCTTGTGTTATAGTAGCTCGATGTGTTTCTATATAAATAGGAATATCATAATTTATTGAACTTACTTTAATGTAATTTACCAAAGTATCCATTTCATCGTCCGATTCCATTCCCCAACCTAAATGTACTGTTGCGCAATTATAATTTAAGGCTTTCCATAAAGGTAATACATCGTTTATGTCACCTACTTCATTAACTCGTGCATGGGCTGTTAACTGCAAATTAAATTCTTTACAAAGTTCTGGGTCTCCATCTTGAATGCCTCCAAAACCAGCTTTAACAATGGCTTCGTGTTTTTCTCTATCTGTTCCTTTTGGACCTACAGAAAAAGCAGGCAAATCTTCACAAGTGCCATAATTTATATCAATACGTAATGACGGTTTATTATTACTACCATCGTTCGTGTTTTTTATCATCTTAAAAAATCGTTTTATTTTATACTATTATGACTAATGCCCATTAAAATAGATATACAAACCTATCATTGTAACAATAAGAGTAGCCCAAAGTATTTTTACTTTTGGAGTCACTTTTCCTAATGTACTATAATCTAAAGTACTTTTATACGGATTGCTTTCTTTGTCTAAATAAGAAATAATGACAATTATAACAGATAAAAACACGAAAATATAAAATGATAGTAGTAAAAAATGAGGCCATATTTTAACTCCTGTAGTTGGATCGTTTGGAAATACCCAAAGATATAATACACCAATTGACAAACTAAGAAGTGTTCCAAAAATTAAAATACTATTAGCTGCTTTCGTGGTTGTTTTTTTCCATAAAACACCAAACAAAAATACGACTGACATTGGTGGTGCGATAAACCCTAAAACCGATTGAAATACATCGAATAAATTAAGACCTTTAATACTATCTATTGCCATGGTGATAAAAATCGATATGATGGCTCCTGAAATGGTAACCAAATGTCCCACTTTAACAATTTTTTTCTGACTGGCATCAGGTTGAATCTTTTTAACATAGATATCCATAGTAAAAACGGTGCTCAAAGCATTTAAAGCAGAATCTATCGTGCTCACCAAAGCCGCAATAAGAACTGCCATAACCAAGCCTTTCATGCCTGTTGGAAACAACTCGGTTACCATAGTCATGTAGGCTTCATCTGGATTACTTAAATTAGGAAACAAAATAAAACACATGATACCTGGTAATATAAAAAGAGGTACATCAATAATTTTTAACCATCCTGTAAAATTAGCTCCTAACTGACCATGTTTTACACTTTTTGCTCCTAATACCGATTGCACCATCGATTGATCGGTACACCAAAACCAAACCCCCATGATAGGATAGCCTAATAAGATAGCTACCCACGGATAATTGGCATCATCGGCAGGTAAAAACAGATTCCAATAATTGGAAGGCGTTTTTTCAATTAGCCCACTAACACCACCTACTTTTTCTAATCCAACCCACATTAAAGCAAAAGACACCACAATGAGCAATACCATTTGAATAACGTTTGTATAAGCAATGGTTTTAAGTCCACCAGCCATTGTAAAAAACCCAGCAATAAGCAGTAATAAAATAACTGACAACCACATTGGTAAATTAAGAATTTGCTGAATTAAAATACCTCCTGCAAACAAGGTTAATGACAACCAACTCAATAAAACAGTTACAATAGTATACCACGCTAAAATATTTTGGGTAGAATTACCAAAACGTTTTCCCATAAACTCGGGTAAGGTTTGTACTCTAGCCCCTAAATATCTAGGCGCAAAAACAACGGCTAATAAAAATATAAATATAAAGGCATACCAAGAAAAATTTCCAGCAACAATACCAGTTGAATAACCAATACTAGCAGATGCTATTAACATAGAAGGCCCTACATTGGTTCCCCACATGTTAAAACCTATACTGGTCCAATTAAGAGAGTTTCCTGCTAAAAAATAGTTTTCATCTGCAGGACGCTTTTGTCTAAAACTAATCCACGCTCCAATACCTATTAATGCTAAAAGATAAATTCCAACAACAGCAAAATCTAGTGTTGCTAATTGATCATATATATTCATACTAATGTCTTATATTTTCAATATCGATAAAATTAATCAATAAATTAGTTTAGGTGGTAGTTGGCTTGGTTATTAATATAATTATATGTTGTGACTACTAATATTTTTACCTGCTTTAATAAATGGTTCTGCCCAATACAATGGCTCATTTTTATTTTTCAAAATACGTTCTGCTGAATATTGAATTAACAATACACGCCTAGATTTATTTGTTGTATTAGATCCGCTCCTATGAAAACATGTGCTAGAAAACAAAGCTACATCGCCTGCATTTAAAACAGCTGGAATACCTGGATTATCGCCAAAATACCCAATTTTATCATTTGTCTTTTCTTGTAGTACGTGATCTATTCTAGTCTCTGTACCTGCATCTTTATATGGCAAAAGATATACTGTTCCGTTTTCTTCAGTTACATCATCTAAAGGACACCAAATGGATAAATATGGTTTATGTTCAAAATCTAAATATCCTGAATCTTGATGCCATGAAAACGTCATACCTTTGTCGGCAGCTTTAACAACAAATTGCTCTAAAAACAAATACACTTCTTTTCCCAATACTTTTCTGGTAATCTCTTCCATTTCTTTACCAAAGATAAGATCCTGCATGGTTTCACTATCTTTATATCTTAACGCTATAAAATAGCGTTTCCCCTTGTGGTTTATTTCATCTACCTCAACACCTTTTGCATCCATTTCATCATCTTTCTCTTTTATAAATCTTTGGCATTCATCTTGTAAACGTGCTATAAGTTCTTGTGGAATGACATTTTTTACAATGCAAAAACCATCTTTCTGAAACTGATTTAATTGGTCATCTGTTAAAATCGCACTCATTACTTCTGTCTTTTTAATTATTACTTGGTCTAATTGGTTTTATATAAAATCTAAACACTTCCAAATACCTTTAAAATGGGTATCTATCTTAATATTTATGGCTTTATTCATATCCATATCGTCTGTACAATTTACAGCTTCTGGATATATTGGAATTACAGCACCTTCTTTTACCCAAACAGGCATATCTTCCATAATAACCTCGAAATCTTTCAACCAACAATTGGCTTCATTTTTTTTACCTGTAAAGAAATTTACCCAATCGCCTTCTGGCAAATACACGTCTCTTTTATTTTCCGAATTCATCATAGGAGCCACTAAAAAGTCATCTCCAAAATAATATTGATCATCTATATGCCAACACATTTTATCATCTTGATGATGCATTAATAAAGCTCTTATAATAGGAAACCCAGAAACAGTTGTTTTTTCGCTTTCTTGCAAAATATAAGGCAATAATGCATAGCGCAATTTCCACCATTTTCTAACTATTGAAGCGATGTTTGGATAATAATATGGTTCTCGCTTAGAAGTGCCATGATAACGCATATGCGAAGTAAATACCCCAAACTGTGTCCAGCGCACATATAAATCGTCTGGGATTACAGAATTCATAAAATTAGGCACCCCATGAAAACCAGGAATATCGTGACTCCAAAAGCCAAAACCAGACAAACCCAAATGAAGTCCACCTTTTAATGATCCTGACATACCGTCCCAAGAAGCCGCTGCGTCTCCGCCCCAATGAATTGGATAACGTTGGCATCCGCTCCAACCTGCTCTTGCCCAAACCACACCATCTCCAGTAACTTCTTTTGTTACTTCAAACGCCGCTTTTTGGTATAATAAAGCATACAAATTATTAAGTTTTTCAGGAGCCATATCATGATAATTGGCATCTAAATGTATTTCTTCTCCAAAATCAGTTTTTATACAAGAAACACCCATATTTAATAATTCTCGTAATAAACCCTTATACCATTCTACTGCTTTTGGATATGTAAAATCAATAGATCCAGCATAATCTAAATTACTAAAATTAGATCCTCCTTTAATTGTTGTTGTATTTAATTTCCCTATATAATTATTAGCTTTTGCTTCTTGATATTGTTCTGCTTTTTCAGATATATAAGGCATTTGCCAAAGACTTAATCGGTAGCCTTTATGCTTTAAATTTGAAACAAATTGTTTAGGGTCTGGAAATCGTTCTGCATTAAATTTCCATTCACAAAGCCAATCCGTTTTAAACCAGCCTGTGTCTAAATGAATCACATCACAAGGAAAATCTTCGTCTCTTAACCTATCGCATACTGTAGTTACCTCTTCCTCTGAAAAGTAAGTCATTTTACTCATCCAAACGCCATAACTCCACAAGGGAGGCACTGTAGGAAAGCCTGTGATTTTTTTATATTGATAAAGAATTTTATCAGGCGTATCTTCTCCTATTAAAAAGATGTCTAAAACGGGTTCTTCTACTAATAACTGAACAGATCTTGTAGAATAATCCGCCATTGAAAATTTACAGTATGTTGACGTATGTAAAAACAAACCATACATTTCACTAGACAAATAAAAGGGAATATTTTTATACGTTCTTTTGTTATTTACACCCTGTCCGTCTTGATTTTTTAGCTGAAAAGTATTTCCTGATAAATCCATTTTACTGAAGCGTTCTCCTGTACCAACAAATTTTTCATCTGGCTTTGCATGAAAAGAAATAGATACTTTACTTGGCTCCCCATGTTTTTCAATAAAAGACAGGCACATAGCATCCATTCTATTTGGAAAAAATTGATCGTAGGCACTAACGGTTATTGCTTTTTTTCCATCTGGATAAAAAACAGCTTGCATTGATTCTTCTGACTCTGGTAATAAATCACTCCAATAATCAATCTCTGGTTTAGATAAATCAAAAACCGCACGTAAAACGCCTTCAGAATCTTTAACTGTCCATATTTTATCAGATTTTTCAATTTCTAATTTTACTTCTTGAATATCATCAGCAATTTCTAATATGGGAGATGTTTGTGAAACTTCCTTATCGAAACCAATACTTACTCTCAATATTTTTTCACCAAAAGCTCTTAAAAAAACTTGATAATTTTTTTTTGAAATTGATATATCTGGAGCTATTTCATTGGATAATAGTTGACATTGAAAAGGAACGGTTAACGCCACTCCTAATCCTACATGTTGAATATCAATTGGTTTACATGCTTTCCAAAGTCTAGAAACACCTTCTTCTAAAGATAGGTCTGTATTAAAATCTAGAAAGTCAAAAAATTGATGGTTAGTTTGTTTCATTTATTTTTTTTGTCTAAAAACACCCAGGTTTCATCAGGTTTGGTTCCTTCTATTCCTGTTTGGTATTTACTCATTAAAGCATTCCACTCATTTACACGTGGATTACCTTCTGTTGTTTTTGGGTTTAGTTCTTCTAAACTAGCACCTTTAGGGATACTAATTATTAATATTAATTGGCGTTCATTCTTAAATACTTGTAACTGCTGAAAATCGGCATTACAAAAACCTTGAGCTACTTCTGGCCATGATTCAAATTGTGTTTTATGATAGTCTAAGTATTCTTGTTGAAGCTTAACATCTTTAACCAAATTTGCAGTTAATACAATATGTTCCCATTCTTTTGCTAATTCTGAATTTTCACATCTTTCAAATTTGCTGAAATTATAAACAGGTTCATTATATGTTTTAATCTTTGCCTTTGGATATTCTAATTTAAGTTCACTTTTAAGATGCTCTATATGATTCATTTTCGCATAAAGCACTACATGGTTTTTCCATTGATACAACTCAGGCTCAATAACGCCATTAGTTTTTGCTATTAATTTAATTTTAGAAGCATCAAACCCTGAACCAATTAACTCGACAGCTGCAAAATGTGGTACTTCTTGCAAAGCCCATTCTTCATCAATTACAACTTCTTTTAACAAATACTTATACGGATTTCTTATTCCTGCATTTTCTTTAATACTATCACCAACAAATGCATTATTATTTTCCCAAACATTATCAGGACCATTAGCATTTTGAAGAAATTTTTCAGCAGGTACCCAGTTATTTTTTACATTAAAATATGAAGAACCTTCATCTGTGTATATATAAAACCAATGGTAAGGATCGTGTGCATATGGATTGAAATAAATTGCATCAATATAATTTTCTTCAATCACACTTTCTGGTTGCGCAGATAAGGTATAAATACCTGCGGTATCGTATAAATGCTTTCCGTAATGATGAATTTTGTTGGCTATTATTTTATTACCCTTCATAGCATTTGCAGTTTTTGTCCAACCCCAACCTAAACCAATTCCTGTGTATGAAACATCAGAAATCTCGTTATGAGCAATAGTAATATTTTGAACAAAACCCGCACTTATTCCAACGGTGCCCCAATCTTCATTAGTAACATTTGTTATTAAGTTGTCAACTATGGTTTCATTTGAACACACCTCTCTATCATCTTTAGGATTGTATGGTAGGTGGGTTTCAAAAGCTTCTTCAGAAAAAACACCAACATTAATAGCACTTCCTCCTATATCTTTAAACAGATTGCCTTTTACTAAATTATGATTTGTTCCTTTATTCAAATCTAGTCCTGTAGATGATACATACTGAAATGTACAGCCTTCAAAACGAATGTTATTTGAAAAATTAACTTCAACCGCTGCTCTTGGTCTTCCTATCCAAGCTTGGTTTTCTAACCCTGCTTTATCTGGTGTTCCTGGTGTTTTAAGTTTATACGCATCTAACATATACATACCTGCTTGCAGAGGCACATGACCTTGTTGAGACGGACGTAACCAATTACTATATTGAAAAGAAACTCCTTTAAAATAAACATGATGTACTGGATTATCAATAACACCTTTAACTTCAACTAAATTTTCTAAAACAGGTACTATCACTTTTGCAGAAGCTAAATCTTCTCCTTTTCTTGGAAAATAATAAATCTTTGATTTTTCTTTATCTAAATACCATTCGCCGGGTTCGTCTAAAAATGATTTCGCATTATTTAAAAAGAACGCGGAATTACCCGTTTTTTTTGAAATCCATGGTGCTGGCCAAGGGTGTTCGCTTTCTATTCGGCTCTCTGGTTGTTCAAAATAAAGCTTTGCGCTGTCTCCTTTTACTTCAATATCTTTGATACGTAAATTGGCTATTGCCCACCATTGCTGAATAAACATTTCCATTCCAGACTCAAACTTTACAGATTTATCTTTAAAAGGAATCCAGCAAGTTTGTGATGCTTTATCCCAAGATAAAATACGATCCATCTTTGCTCCCGAAGTACTTTTTGCTCGTACAGCTTTTTCTCCATTAACCCATAATTGCCTAAAATCAATAGTACTGCCTCCTTTTTTTGGCACTTCGGCTTCCCAAACAATACCTTCATTTAGTCCATTAATTGATTCTGACTCTTTCCAATGAAGTATTTGTACACCGCCACTTAAAATTGGTTTCATACCGCTTTGCGCTTCAATAAAAGTTGGACTATCTGGAGTACCAGAATCTTCTGGTCTTATAAATACAGATTCTTCTAAATTAAAAATGCCATCCATTAAAATAATATGGATACCATCTTTTATAGAAGGATCTTTTAAACGTCTCATATTTCTTGCTTCTCTTAAAGCCATACTTAAGGTAGCAAACGGACTTTCTTTAGTACCATTATTGGTATCTTTCCCTGTATTACTCACCCATATTTCGGTAGCATTACATGAAAAAACAATAAATAAAACTAATACTAACGTTATATGTTTACAGTGTTTTCTAATCATATATTCCTTTTACCTTAAATTGATTTATCTTATTTCTATTCTTCAAAAACAAAAGATTAACTAGTGTTTCTGTAACAATATAAAAATAAGCTCTTTAATTATCTATTACTAAAAATAAAGACATAATAAATCTAATTTAGCAGCAAAGCGCAGCTAATATTACTATTAAAACAATAAAACAATGTTATTTTTAAACGATGGTCAATTTCATAAATCTGCTCGTAATTAATAAAAAATGATTTAACTAGTTAAATGCCAAACTCAAATTTCACATCAGCTATTTTAACTGGCATTCCAGTTTCTAAGGCTCTATCCATAGCTTGTAATAAAGCTACTGTACCAATTCCTTCTTCCATATTAGGACAAGCGGTAAAACCTTGTTCTATGCTATCGGCAAAATATTCTAAATAATTTTGATATTCGCCAGCATGGTGTGTTTGACCTTCAAAGCGATAATAATATTTAAGTTTATCATCTCCCCAATGAATAATTTTTTCTTCGCCATCTTTAGATTTAACAGAATAGCGCAACTCATGATAGTCTGCTTGATTTGCACCAAGTGTTCCTCTTAAAATACAACTTAAAGTACTATCTCTTTTTGTAGGTTGTGTTGGTGAAGAATACACACCACTTACTCTAGCAACCCTCCCATCTTTAGCTTTAAAAACAAAGTGCATAACATCTTCATTTTTTAAACCAGCAAGTTCTCCGTTATTACTTATCATACCATAACCCATGACTTCTTCTATATCTGGCAGATACCATCTTATAAAATCTACAGGATGACTTAAACCTCCATATAACCATTTAAAAGATTGTAACAAGGACCATTCTTTTGTTAAAAACCAACGCTGGTCCGCATGATAATGTGCTTCAATAGTAATTAAGTCGCCTATAAGTCCTTCTTCAAAATCTTTCCGCTGGCGTTTCATTGGTTCAGAAAACCTAGAACTCTGACCTATAAAAACTTTTTTACCAGATTGTTTACTTAACTGTAATAACTCTTTAGCTTGAGACAAATCATCTATAAACGGCTTCGTACAAACTACATGCTTACCATGTAGTAAAGCTTGTTTTACATGTTCTGCATGCAAATGATCGGGTGTATATATTGCTATGATATCAATAGATGAATCATTTAACAAATCTTCATAATTTGTTGTATAAAACGGGAAATCAAATTCTTTAACTCTTTGTTTACAAAGTGCTTCGTTTGTATCACAAATTTTCACCAACTCTAATTTAGGACTTTGCAAAACTGCCGACATAGTACTACGACCTTCCCCTAGCCCAAGAATAGAAATTTTCAACATTTAATATTTTATTTATTCAACTTCATAAAAAAATTATAATTTTAGAAAATCTAAATAAAAAAGTTTATTGCCTTTTCTTGCTATTAAACAGATTGTCTTACATTATTAATTTGTAGCTAATATTAATGTTTTAATAATAAAATAATGTTATTTTTAAACGATGGTCAATTTCATAAAAACCTTTAAGTATTAAAAATTGCCTTTAAAAAGTTATTAATTAATACCTAACTTTGATTTTCAATAATTTGACATGGGACATTTAACAGAAACAAATTCATCCAATAATAAAACTAAAACAGGTAATCAGGGAATTTGGTGGCATAAAGATGATATGGGACCATTAAAAAATCTGCCTTATATCATACAATTTGGTAGCATGAAATTCTCCAAAGTAAGAATGGATGAAACCATGCGCCCTCATTTAAATGACGGTATTGAAATACACTTTGTTAATAGTGGCAAATATAAATGGGTGGTTGATGACAATGAAATTGAACTTTTACCTGGTAATTTATCAATAACAGCACCTTGGCAATTAAACGGAAGTCCTACGGGAAAAATGGATATTGGCCAAATAAATTGGATGGTAATTAAACCTAAAGCGTATACTTTAAACACGCCTCTTAATTTAGGTAATTGGACTAAACTGCCTTCTAGTCTTCAAGAAAACGTGGGCTCTATGATTGCCAACAAAAACAATTTGGTTATTGAAAAAGCAAAAACCTTTAAAAAATACTTTATAGAATTAGAAAAAGAGTTATTTAATCAAGAGGAAGGTTTTGAAATAATGGTTGGTAATATTATTGAAAATTTATTTATTGATTTACACAGACACTTATCGCTTAGAGAACAAAAAAATTATGAAGAAGATAATTTTATTGATAAATTAACCCAAATAGTTACTAACGACTTAAGTAAAAAATGGATTATTGACGATTTAGCTTATATGTTTGGAATGGGTAAAACTAAATTTACTTACGAGGTAAAAAAGCATACGGGATATCCTCCTAATAGTTTTATTATAAATTTAAAAATTGAAAAAGCTATTGATTTAATTAAAAACAACAAAGCCATGAATATGTCTGATATTGCTTTTACTTGTGGCTTTTCATCTTTACAACATTTTACTGCAACTTTTTCGCAACGTATAGGTGTTAGCCCTAGTAAATACGAGAAATAAAATTAGCTCCCTCTCTAACAAATAGCATTATTGACTTAACTTCAAAAACTTCTTGTTTAATTCCTTGAACTCAATTTATCTAATAAAATAACAATCACTGTGTAATGATAAAATGTTTTGTTTTTTTATTTATTCCACTTTTAAGATAAAAGATTCTAATGGTTTTAAAGACATTTCAATGTATCCAACACCTTTGTATATCTTTAATTTAGATGAAAACTGATTGTACAATTGATCTTTCACAACATAAGTTTCATTTGATAAATTCCAAGTTTTCATAATCTTTTTTGGAATTTTCAAATTGAACCGAAATCCGCTTTCAGAATCAAAATTTGAAATAACAATCAATTTTTCTTCATCGCTCCAACGTACAAAAGATAAGACTTTATCGTTATAGTTTTTGGTGTGTTCACGATTATATAAATGAATATCTTGATATGCTCCAACTAACGCCGAACTTGAAATGGTAAAGTTTAGTAAACGTTTATAAAAATCTCTTAATGCTTTTTCTTTATCTGTAGATTGTCCACCATCAAACTCTTTATTATTCATCCAACGTTGATGTGCAGGAACACCAACATAATCGAAAATAGAGGTTCGTGTAGGTTCCCCAAATCCAGCATTTTCGCTACCATCTTCACCAACTTCTTGTCCGAAATAAATCATGGTGGGTGCCGTTGTTGATGTTGCAGAAACGACCATGGCAGGTTTTCCTTTTTCAGAATTTCCTGCAAAATCAGGACTTGCAATGCGCTGCTCGTCATGATTTTCTAAAAAATGTAACATATGATGTTCTATATCCTTTAAACTGTTAAAAATTGATGGGATATTATCGGTTTTCCCATAACCTTGCATTATGTGTTTTATAGTATCGTATAACAGAACCTTATCATACAAATAATCCATTTTACCTTTTTTAATATAATTACGATACAGCGACGGATTATATACTTCTCCTAATAAAAAGGCATCAGCTTTTTTCATTTTAATAGCCGAATTCATAAAACTCCAAAACTCAACAGGTACCATTTCAGCCATGTCGTAACGAAAACCATCAACACCTTTATCTATCCAATACAAGGCGATATCCCTAAATTTTATCCATGAATTTGGCACGTTTTTATCTTGCCAAAACTCAAAATGCGTTTTATAATTTTCGTTATCAAACCCGTCTGGAAGTTCATCAAAATCTTTTTTCCCTTCAGGTGTAATCCCGTAATTTACTTTTACCGTTTCGTACCAATCACTCATATTTGGTTTTGATGCTCGAGAGCCATTACCCGTCCATTTCGGAGGGTTCTCATCAAATTCACCATCAATTAAAGGGTGTTTTTCTCCTCCTAAAGCTTTATAATTCTGTTCCCAATCAGGTACTTGAAATGCTTCTTTTAAATTGTAATAAAAATTATTATTTGTATTATACACCACCGAAGTATCATCGTCTTCTCCAAAATCTTTTACACCTTTGGGCTTTGATATACTCTTATAATTTCGAGCCACATGATTTGGCACAATATCTATAATTACTTTTAAACCTGTTTTATGAGAACGCACAATTAGAGCTTCAAACTCTTCTAATCGATTTTCAACATTTACCGCCAAATCTGGATTTACATTGTAATAATCTTTTACAGCGTATGGTGAACCCGCTCTCCCTTTCACCACATCAGGATCGTCGTTTAAAATACCGAATTTTGTATAATCTGTAATTACATCATGATGAGGAACACCAGTATACCAAATGTGAGTTACGCCTAAATCTTTTATTTCTTGAAGTGCTTTTTCGGTAAAGTCATTAAATTTCCCAACACCATTTTCTTCAATAGTTCCCCAAGGTTTATTAGTGGTATTTACATTTCCAAAAAGCCTAGTAAACACCTGATATACAACCTTTTTTTTAGTCTGTATTTCTGTTTTTATAGATTTTTGCATTAATTCTTTTTTCTCTTTTTTCTCTTTTTTACAGCTAAATAATATTACAAATACTATAATTAAAAGACCTGAAAGCTGTTTTTTCATTTTGTTATAAATTTTAAATAAATAGACAAAGCATAGTTGCTTCAGATTCTGTTTTCAAAAATGCCCCGCTATGAGTTCCATTGGATCCTATTTTAATATATAAACTGTTTTCTGGAAACTTATTTTTTTCGTGATTTAACTTTAATCTAAGCATAAATTTCATGAAGTGCTACATATAGATTTTGTTAATCTTAGTGCTTCTTTATTATTTCTTCGGACACTTTTGTAAAAAAAACGACATCAAGTGGATCAATCTGATCTAATAGAACAACATTTTCACCATAGGCATCTTCAATACTGTAAAATGTGCCCAAATTATTAGGAACTTCCCCCAAAATAGTTCCTACAAAAGTACAAGCAGTTAAAAATGCCCCCAATTGGTTAGGGTGACTACCATCATCATCAAATAATTTAATATTATTGCGTAATTCCATTGCTAATTCCCATGCTTTACCAACAGGTACAATAACGGCATCATTTTGAGCTGCCACTTTGGAGTAGACTTTGTTTATTTCCTCTTGATATTGAGGGACTTTTTCTCGTGCCCAAGTCATATATAAATATGGTTTCGCTCCGGTTTCCTTAATGAGATCACAGAATAATTTCGAATATTTCATAAGGCTGTCGGGAGCATCGATAGACCCCATACTATATTCTTGAAGTACGACAATATCAAAATGTCCGTTCTTTATTAATCCCTGTGTTTTCAATCCTTTCTCTCCAAGCCAATGCTCACTTAATTTAGCCCCACCTACCACACTTTTTTTTGTAACTAATTTTGTTTTTGAACTATCAGAAATCAATGATACAATTTGTGGCATATTTTCAAAATACGTATAACTATTTCCAACAAACAGTATCTTTAATGTGTCCTTTTTTTCTTGAGCTATACCTGTTAAACTCAAGACGAATATCAAAATGACATTAATCATTATAGGTAGTCTTTTCATTTTTTTAAATTATATATTTATATTAATTAATCCTTTCATAGAGCGTCTCTTAATCGCTATATTTTTTACATCTTTTATTCATAGAAATCGTGATAAATAAGCAAGACTTCATCAATAATTGTTACTTGGCAGAACAATCCTTGACTGATTGAAAAACCTATTACAAACAATAAACGTTTTCATTTTAATTGGTTTTCGTAGTAAATATGCTAATGCCTCTAGAATTTAACTTCATTACATCTCCCCAAACAAAAGTCTCATTTGTTATAATATTTTTTAAAACCTTCTCTTTTAATCCAACCTCATCGTAACGTTTCAAATCTATAGTTATAGGGTCTTCATTTTTATTTATAACAACAACCACGGTTTCTCCTTCTATAATTCTAAATAACAAATACGTACCATTAAACGGTGCAAAATGAATGGTCTTTCCATCAGGAATAGCCTTACTGTTTTTACGATACTTCAAAACTTTTTTCACAAAACTCTGCATATCTTTTTGAGCATCGCTTAATCCTTTGCCAGTAAACGCATTTACATTATCGCCTTCCCATCCACCAGGAAAATCGGTTCGTATTAATCCATGATCACCAGGGTTCGCTGTATCATTCATTAAAATTTCAGTACCATAATATATTTGAGGAATTCGTGGTAAGGTTAATATATAGCCTAAAGCTATTTTAGTATTAACTACATCCTCTTTTAATTGCGTAAAAACACGGCTCATATCATGATTATCTGGAAAAATCATGATGTCTTTTGGGGTAGCGTAATGGAAATCATTTGCCAATCCTTCATACATTTCAACCAAGCCAACATCCCTATTTTCCCTTACATTTAAGGCATTTATAATTTGACGTTGCATAGCAAAATCCATAGGCGATTTTAAATTAGATTTATATCCATCTCTATTGTTGGCGCCTTTTTGCCAATACCCAATAATTAACGGATTATAGCTCCATTCTTCACCAACAATACTAAAATTAGGATACTGCTCCATGATAGCTCCCGCCCAATGACTCAAAAATTCTTTATCAGAATAAGGGTAAGTATCTTGACGAATTCCTCCTAACCCAGCAGTTTCAATCCACCAAATACTGTTTTGGATAAGATATTTTTCCATGAATGTATTACGTTGATTTAAATCGGGCATACTAGACGCAAACCAACCATCTCTCAATTCTTGTACATCTTTTTTAGATGAATAAATATCTTGGTTACTTGTACGTCTGTGGCTGGATGTAATGGTCGTTTTTCTCCCCCATGTGTCTATGTTATCTTCGTAGTTTTTCTGATAATTCACCCAGTCTTTAAAAGGCAAATCCTTAATCCACCAATGATTTAACCCACAATGATTTACCACTTGATCCATAATAAGTTTTATACCCTTTTCTTTAGCTTTACTTGCTAATTCAAGGTATTCTTCTAGAGTTCCAAAGCGTGGGTCTATTTGATAAAAATCGGTCATGGCATACCCATGATACGAACCACCGGGCATATCGTTTGTTAATAGCGGACATGGCCAAATGGCTGTAAAACCCATAGCTTCAATATAATCTAAATGATTTGTGATACCTTTAATATCGCCTCCATGACGCTTGTAATCTTGCTTTCTATCTAAATCTTGTTCTAAAAGCCCTTCAACAATATCGTTGTCTGAATTTCCATTTGAAAAACGATCTGATGTTATTAAATAAATGGCATCAGCACTATTAAAACCTTTGTAATCTTCAGCATTTAAAAGTCTTTCTTTTAAGGTATAAGTTTGAACAAGTTCCTTTCCTTCTTTAAATTTAAAATGAATATTAAACTGTCCTGCTTTTGTTTCATCTGAAATTTCTAAATCAATAAACAAATAATTTGGACTATCAGCTTTATTCACTTTTTGTATGGAAACCCCTTGGTAACTAATACTTGGTGTAGCTTCGGAAATATTTGAATGCTTAACCAACAATTGAAGGTTTTTCGATTTAAAACCAACCCACCATTGTGATGGTTCTATACGTTCTATATCATATTGTTCTATAACGGGCTCTACTTTGGTAACATCTACAGACGTTTTATTTGCATCTTTACACGAAGTATTTAATACCATTACACCTACTAAAAGTGCTATGACAAATACAAAAGGTTTCCTTGTTTTTATATTATAGTTCATAATTTTATTTCTTTTCAATTATACTTACAGCGTAACCTCCACCTGGAACAGACAACTGCGATAATTTTGTTTTATAAGTTACTGTTTTTGTTTTTATTGTATAGGCTTGCGGATTGGTTTTATAATGTGCATCCTTAGCATCGACATAAATGGTTGCAGTGTATTTCTTTCCTTTTTCAAGAAAGTTTAATGCAATATTAGATGTTCGTGAATTATTCCCATTTACATTACCAACAAACCAGTTGTTGCTGTCTTTTTCTTTACGCGCTATAGTAAGATAATCTCCTGGTTCTGCTTCAAGATAGACACTCTCATCCCAATCTATAGCAACATCTTTTATAAACTGAAAAGCGTCCATAAATTGCTCGTAATGTTCTGGTAAATCGGCAGCCATTTGTAATGGACTGTACATGGTTACATAAAGTGCTAATTGATTAGCTATAGTACTATTTACATGCGAATTATTATTAGGGTTAAGTTTACTGATATCCATTTCAAAAATACCTGGAGTATAATCCATTGGGCCACCAATTAAGCGCGTAAAGGGTAACACTGTTACATGATTAGGTTTAGAACCTCCAAACGCCTGAAATTCGGTGCCACGTGCTGATTCATTTCCAATTAAATTTGGATAAGTTCGACAGATACCTGTTGGTCTAACAGCTTCATGAGCATTAACCATAACTTCATATTCAGCTGCTTTTTCAATAGCATATTGATAATGATTAACAATCCATTGACTATAATGATGTTCGCCTCGAGGTAAAATATTTCCAACGTAACCACTTTTAACAGCATCATACCCATTATCTTTCATGAATTGATAGGCTTTATCTAAATGGCGTTCGTAATTCCTCGTAGATCCCGAAGTTTCGTGATGCATAATCATTTTCACACCCTTTGATTTGGCATAATCGTGAATAGCTTCCACATCAAAATCTGGGTAAGGTGTTACAAAATCGAACACATAATCTTTCGTTTTCCCGAACCAATCTTCCCAACCTTCATTCCATCCTTCAACTAAAACGCCATCAAAACCATACTCTGAAGCAAAATCGATATACTGCTTTACTTTGGTAGTGTTTGCTGCATGTGTACTGTTTGGTTTTACTTTAGAATAATTGGTAACACCAAGTTGAACTGCTGGCAACTCATTGGTGTAAGACCACGAACTTTTTCCGGTAATCATTTCCCACCATACACCAATATATTTTACAGGTTTTATCCATGAGGTGTCTTCTATTTTACAAGGATCATTTAGATTTAACGTGATGTTTGATGCTAAAATATCACGAGCATCATCACTTACTATAATGGTTCGCCATGGCGAATTTGAAGGTGCTTGAATATAACCTTTATCTCCATTTGAATCTGGAGTTAACCAAGATTCAAAAATCATGTTTTTATTATCTAAATTTAAATGCATACATGAGTAATTAATTAATGCTGCCTCATGTAGATTGATATACAACCCTTCTGAAGTTTTCATCATTAGTGCCGTTTGCACTCCTGTTTTAGAAAATTGCTTTTGTGATGCATTTTCTGTTACAGCACCATCAAATTTTTGACTAATTTCTGATAATTTTGATTCCGTATAATCATATTCTTGTGTATCGTAATCTCCCGGAATCCAAAAGGCCGTATGATCACCAGTCATGGCAAACTGCGTTTTTTCTTCTTTAATAACAAAATATACGAGGTTGTTTTGCGATGGGAATTCGTATCGAAAACCTAAGCCGTCATTAAACAATCTAAAACGAATTAAAATATTTCTGTTGGTTTCATTTTGTGCTAAAGTAACAGCCAATTCGTTATAATGATTTCGAATGTTTTTTTGCTCACCCCAAACGGGTTGCCATGTGCTATCAAAAGTTGATATTTTAATATTTGAAACAACAAAGTCATCTAACAATGATTTTTCATCGTCTTTAAGCTCTAAACCTAATTTACTTGATTTTATAACAGGTTTATTTTTATATGACAATTGATATGTTGGTACGCCGTTAGATTCTAAAGAAAACTGCATAGTTAATTCACCATTTGGCGATTTTAACTCTTGCGAATTTCCTACAGAGGAAAAAAACAAAACAACTAAGGTTACTATAAATGGCTTCATATTTTTTAATTTAAATTGTTACTAAACTATTTGGAGAAATGGATACAAGTGTATTATTTACTAAAAGCTGTAATTCGGTCTCCCCTTCCAATTCGAATTTGGTTTCGTATTGAGACACATTCACTTTTAAAATTTGATTTCTAAAATTCACTTTAAATGAATAAGCATCCCATTGATTTGGGATTTTTGGTGTAAAAGATAACTGATTATTTTTTACACGCATACCGCCAAAGCCTTCCACAATACTCATCCATGTTCCTGCCATAGATGTGATGTGTAAACCCTCATGAACTTCTTTATTATAATCGTCTAAATCTAGTCGAGACGTTCGCAAATAAAACGTATAAGCCTGTTCCATTCTGTTTAATTTTGCCGCTTGAATACTGTGTACACAGGGAGACAAAGAACTTTCATGAACCGTTAGTTTTTCATAAAAATCAAAATGACGTTCTAATTCTTCATCAGTAAATTGATCTTCAAAAAAGTAAAACCCTTGAAGCACATCGGCTTGCTTAATATATGGCGAACGTAAAATCCTATCCCAACTCCATTTTTGATTAATTGGGCGTTCTGATTTATCTAAATTTTCAACTGTAATTAATTCTTTGTCTAAAAATCCATCTTGCTGAAGGTAAACGTTATGCTTATCAGAATAAGGAAAATACATATTATCGGCTACTGCTTTCCATTCAGCTAACTCTAATCTGGTTAGTTTCACTTTATTTATAATTCTTGCATAATCAGAAGCATATTCGTCTTCTATTTTACTAATATTTTCAATAGCATAATTGATACACCATTGTGCTAAAGAATTCGTGTACCAATTATTATTAACATTGTTTTCGTATTCATTTGGACCAGTAACACCTAAAATAACATACTTATTTTTATCGGTTGAAAAGGTAGCACGTTGATGCCAAAAACGGGCTATACCAATTAAGACTTCTAAGCCTTTTTCTGGGACATAACTATAATCATCGGTATAGCGATGGTAGTTAAAAATTGCAAAAGCTATAGCGCCATTTCTATGAATTTCTTCAAAGGTAATTTCCCATTCGTTATGGCATTCTTCTCCATTCATAGTAACCATTGGATATAATGCAGCTCCGTTTGAAAAACCTAGTTTTTCAGCATTTTCAATCGCCTTTTCTAAATGATTATAACGATATTCTAAAAGCGTTCGTGCTACTTTTTGGTCTTTGGTTGCCATGTAAAACGGAATGCAATAAGCTTCGGTATCCCAATAGGTACTTCCTCCATATTTTTCACCTGTAAACCCTTTTGGACCAATATTTAATCGAGAGTCTCGACCTAAATAGGTTTGATTGAGTTGAAAAATATTGAAACGAATACCTTGTTGTGCTTTTACATCGCCTGAAATGGTAATATCAGACATACTCCAAATGGTTTCCCAAGCTGTTTTTTGGTCTTCTAACAATGTATCAAAACCTTTTTTTGTAACTTTTTTAAGAACCGTTTTTGCTGCAGAAACTAATTTAGTTTTACCATGATTAGTCTCAACTACATAACCACCAAACTTATGAATGGTATAAGTTTCATTTTGTTTTACTTGATGTTTATAAGAAAACGACACATAGTTAGCATCGACTTTAACTTTTGGTTCTATTATCAATGCCTTATCATTAATAAACATCTGAGATTCCATAAAGGTACAAATACTAAAATCTGTTTTCATTGTTTTAGCCTCTATAAATGCTTGATGATTGTCATGACTTACATTCGTGGTATCCCAAAACTTGTCATCCCAATTGGTGTCTTCATTAGTAATTCCGGAATCTAAATAGGGTTGTAAAGTCATTTCAGCATCACTATTTATTAGTTTTATACTGTATTGAATGGCTCCAACTTCATCTAAGTCTAAACTTAAAAAACGCTTGGTAATCACCTCAACAGTAATACCATTTTTTAATGTTGCCATAAAACGTCGAGATAACCAGCCTTCTTGCATATTCAGTTCTCGTTTAAAGTTTTCAACCGTTTTACAAGTGAATAAATCAAGCTGTTCTCCATTTATTTCTACATTAATACCAATCCAATTTGGTGCATTAAGCACTTTGGCAAAATACTCTGGATAACCATTTTTCCACCAACCTACACGGGTTTTATCGGGATAATATACTCCAGCAATATAACTCCCTTGAAAGGTTGCTCCTGAATAATGCTCTTCGAAATTAGCACGTTGTCCCATAGCACCGTTGCCAATGCTAAATAAACTTTCGGAGGATTTTACACGGTCGGCTTGAAAACCTTCTTCTATGATAGACCAATTATCTGGTTTTATATAATTTTGATTCATTTCTATTTTTAAAATAAAAGAGTATTGAAAAAAGACATAAACGATGTAGTTTTCACTAACTGGTTTTTCTGTTTTTATACTCTTTGTTCTTTATTCTTTTCTAGCTTTTCTATTAAATTTTTAATAAAATCGGCACTTACTTCTGTTAAGTTGTTAAAGTTGTAATCGGCTTCACTTAACGTATTTTTATCTCCTATTCCTATGGAGGTCATATTGGCTCGATTCGCCGCTTCCACGCCAGCAATAGCGTCTTCAAAAACAATACAGTTTTCGGGTTTTAGCTTTAACTTTTCGGCACCAATTAAAAATACTTCGGGATCTGGTTTAGCTTGATTGACACTATTACCATCAACAATACCTAAAAACCTATAGAATAAGCCCACTTGTTTTAAAATTAACGGAGCGTTTTTACTTGCTGAACCGAGCACGTATTGAATCCCTAAATCATCTAAAGTATCCAACAACTCTGGAACTCCAGAAAGAATTTCATCAGCCCCCATTTTTGTGATATACTCTAAATATTCTTCATTTTTAATAATAAGAAATTCTTGTTTTTTTTCTTCGGAAATCGTAGCATTTCCAATATCTAACAAAATTTCTAAAGACCTTACTCTACTAACGCCTTTAAGTAATTCGTTGTGAGCTTCAGTAAACTCAAAACCTAAGCTATCTGCAAGATTTTTCCATGCTAAAAAGTGATACTTTGCGGTGTCGACAATAACTCCATCTAAATCGAAAATGACTCCTGTTTTATTCATTATCTTTTATTTAACTACATCATCAACATCTTTCACTTTAAATACTAAAGATGCTGCTATTAAAAAACTAACACCACTCATAACCAAAGCAAATATGGCATGATTACCATAAGCGTATTTTACAAGTGGACCACCTATTAAGGCATTAATAATTTGTGGGATAACAATAAAGAAATTGAAAATCCCCATGTAAACACCCATTTTTTTAGGAGAGATAGACCCTGCTAAAATGGCATAAGGCATAGCCAGAATACTTGCCCAAGCAATACCGATACCAATCATTGAAACGATAAGCCAATTTTTGTCTGGCATAATATAAATGGAAAGCAAGCCCAAGCCACCAATAACGAGCGACATAGCGTGTGTTTTTTTTCTTCCTATTTTTTTAGCAATGTATGGTAACGCGAAAGCGTAAAATGCAGAAACAAGGTTGTAAACTCCAAAAAGAATGCCTATCCAATCGCCAGCATCTTGATACATTGCAGAGCTACTATCTGTATAAGGTAAACCGTAAATATGTTGTGCTATGGCAGGTGTTGCAAAAACCCACATTCCAAAAAGACCAAACCAAGAAAAGAATTGCACCCAACTTAGTTGACGCATGGTTGTTGGCATTTTTTTGAAGTCTTCAAAAATATCTAGTAAACTAGATTTTTCTTCTTCATCACCTTTCTTTATGGTATCAGTATGCCCTTTTTCGTCCTCAAAACTAGCTAGTTCTTCTGGCGAATATTCTTTAGTTGTTAAAACAGTGACTAAAATTGAGGCTATTAAAATTACAGCGCCAATAATGAAAGACCAAATTAAATTTTCTGGAACAACACCTGTAACCGTTTTGTTAGAAACACCAAACCAGTTTGTTAAGGTATAAGGCAACCACGAGCCTATAACTGCTCCAAAACCAATGAGTGCGGTTTGAACACTAAATCCTAAAGTACGTTGATCGGTTCTTAAATTATCACCAACTAATGCCCGAAAAGGTTCCATGGCAACGTTAAAAGAGGCATCCATAATCATGAGCATGCCTGCTCCTACCCAAAGTGCTGGTAAAAAAGCAATAAACATATCGGCCTGAGGCATAAGCACTAACCCAATAGATGCTAAAAGTGCACCAACTAAAAAGTAAGGTTTTCGTCTACCAAATCGTCCCCATGTCTTGTCGCTAAAATGCCCTATTATAGGCTGAACAATCAACCCCATTAAGGGTGCTATTATCCAAAACCATGATAGTTCGTGAACATCTGCTCCGAAAATTTGAAGTATTCTACTTGCGTTGGCATTTTGTAGGGCGAAGCCCATTTGTATTCCGAGAAACCCAAAACTCATGTTCCAGATTTGCCAAAAACTTAATCTACGCTTTTGCATTAAATAGTATGTTTAAATTAATACTATTTGATAAGCGATATTATATCAATTCAAAAATGAAAAAATAGAAATATTGTACTGATATGACTTATCAAAACTTATTATGAGAAGTGAAAATATAAGTTTTGATTTGGAACAAAGATATAAAAGAATTTAATTTTTCCTAATAAAAAAATTATTTAGTTGATTCTCTTTCTATAATTTCGGTTTCTATAACAACCTTTATAAAGTCTTTTTTTCTATTATTATTGGTAAAGTATTCATCGGTTTCAACATCTTCTGCTTCCAATCTATCTATTAATAAATTCGCAGCTTGTTCTCCTATTTTTTGACCATGTTGGCTAACAGTTGTTAGGCTAGGTGTTGCATGCTTTGATAGAACACCATCTGTAAAACCAATAACTTGAATATCATCTGGAATACTAAATCCTAATTTTCTGGCTACTTTCATTGCGGTTACCGCATAAAGTTCATTTACCGCAAAAACACCATCTATTTTTGGATTTGCTCTAAAAAACAAATCTATTTCTTTCTCTAAAATTTCTAAATGATTTTCAACATCTAAACTGTCATCAATTTTTAATATTAAATTTGGGTTTGCATTTATGTTGTTTTGTTCTAAAGCTTCTAAATACCCTTGAGTTCTTAACCTACCAACACTTACATAATCTAACGTGGTAATTAAGGCTATATTTTTGCTCCCTTTTTCAACAAGTTTATTTACAGCTTTTACGGCTCCTACAAAGTCATCAACAATAACTTTATCACAATCTACTTCATTCACCACTCTATCAAACATAACTATAGGCATCCCTTGATTTATAGTAGCGTTAAAATGATGATAATCTTGTTTTAATAATGTTTCTTTTGAAATGGACAGAATAAACCCGTCAATACTACCATTGGCGAGTAATTCCATATTTATAATTTCTTTAGTAAACGATTCGTTAGACAAACCAACTATAACATTGTAACCTCGCCTGTTAGCAATTCTCTCAATACCTCTAATTACTGTTGAGAAAAAATGATGTACAATTTCTGGAATTAAAATACCGATGGTTTTAGTTTTTCGATTTTTTAAACTAAGCGCTATATTATTGGGTCTATAATTATAAAGTTTAGCAAATGCTTGAATTTTTTGCGTGGTATCTTCACTTATTTCTTTACTGTTACTTAACGCTTTAGAAACAGTAGAAATTGATACATCTAATTCTCGTGCTATTTGTTTTAAAGTAATTTTTCTTTTCATTAATGTCTGTTTCTATAGTTAATTGTAAAATGCAATTTACATAAGAATTCATTTAACTCAACCTTACGACCTATAATTCTTACTTTGATTTAAATAATATCATATATATCTTAATCTATTATTTAATATATAACTATCCAGAATTTTCACAAAAATATCTCTAGTTGATATATTTTAACCTCTTAAATCTTCAAAAAAATAAAAAGTTGTCAACACGAAAACGTTTTCGCTGTTAATTTCGTAATATTTAGTAACAGTCTTAACAATTTCTTTACATAGTTTTATCAACGAGAAGTGAAAATATAAAACAACTAAACTAATTTGTTAAACTATTAAATTTTATGAAAACAACTGTAAATAAGTTATTTTTTCTGTTCTTTTTTGTGCCAATTGCCCTATTTGCACAAACAAGTATAAAAGGAACCATAACAGAACAATCAACTTCCATTCCTCTCCCTGGGGTTAATGTTATTATTAAAGGTACCATAAATGGTACCGCAACAGATTTTGATGGAAATTATCAACTCGAGGCAAAAAAAGGAGATGTTATTTTATTTTCATATGTAGGTTACCAACCTATAGAAATAACGTATACAGGACAATCAACATTAGATGTTCAGCTAAGTGAATCCGCAGCTCAATTAAGTGAAATTGTTATAATTGGATATGGTTCTACAACAAAGAAAGACGCAACAGGCTCAGTAGAATCTATAACATCAGAAGATTTTACTAAGGGTAACATTGTAACTCCTGAAAATCTTTTAAGTGGTCGTGTATCAGGAGTAAGTGTAACCACAAGTGGAGCACCTGGATCTGGCTCACAAATTAGAATTAGAGGGGGCTCATCTATTAACGCATCAAACGACCCGCTAATTATTATAGACGGTTTACCTATTGATAATAACGGTGTTAATGGTTCAAATGGAGTACTTGCAAGTATTAACCCTAATGATATTGATTCATTTTCTGTACTAAAAGATGCTTCTGCTACGGCCATTTATGGTTCTAGGGCATCAAACGGGGTTATTATTATAGTAACTAAAAAAGGAAAAAAAACATTTAGTGCTACTTACGACACTCAATATAGTTTTGGAGAAGTTAAAGATCGTATAAATGTTTTTTCAGGACAAGACTACAGAGCTTTAGTTGCTTCACAACCAATTACTGGAACTACTTTAGATGAGTCTTTGCTAGGAACAGCAAACACAGACTGGCAAAACGAAATTTTCAAAAAAACAGTATCTTCACAGCATAACATTTCAATGCAAGGCTCTCTTTTTAAAGCTATCCCTGCTCGTTTTTCATTTGGAGTAACTAATCAAGAAGGTGCTCTACTAACTTCTAAATTTGAAAGACGAAACTTGAGTTTAGCATTAAACCCATCTTTTTTTGATAATCATTTAAAAATAAATTTAAATGCCAACCTAGCATTTGAAGATAACAGGTTTGCCAATACAGGACAAATACGTACAGCTTTACTTTACGACCCTTCACAACCAGTTTACGACCCAACATCTCCTTTTGATGGTTTTTACCAACATAGATCAGGATCTCTTATTTCAAGTGGTTCTACTAATCCAGTTGCTTCATTATTACAAGCGAACAATACTGGAGATTCAAACAGAAGTTACGGAAATTTAAATTTTGATTATAAATTTCATTTCTTACCAGAATTAAGAGCAGTTTTAAATATTGGATTTGATGAAACTGAAGCTAAAGAAATACGGTTTACATCACTTAATGTTCCAACAAATGATCCTGTAAAAGGAAATTCTTCAAGAGGTTATCAAAAAAGAACCAACAAATTATTAGATGGTTATTTAACATATAATAAAGAATTTAACACTTTACGAACTGAGTTTACAGTAGGTTATTCGTACCAACAATTCACAAATAGCGGTGGAAATACTGGAAATAATAGAAATCCAGCAAGTTTCCCATCTACGTTTGCAGATCCAGATGTAGTATTAATTGGTTTCTTTGGTAGAGCAAATTTTACAGTTCTTGACAAATACTTATTAACCTTAACGTACAGACGTGATGGAACGTCTCGCTTTAGCAAAGACAACCAATGGGGCAATTTTCCTGCTGCAGCTTTTGCTTGGAATTTAATTGATGAAGACTTTTTAAAAGATTCTAAAGTTATTTCAAATTTAAAATTAAGAACTGGTTACGGTATTACTGGTCAACAAGCTGTTAGCGAAAAAGATATTTTCTTGAACAGATATAGAGGTGGTGATGAGAACTCTCAATACCAATTTGAAAACACAGTCATTCAATCTTTAATAGCTTCAGAAATTAACCCAGATTTAAAATGGGAAGAAACTTCTACTATAGAATTTGGTGTAGACTATGGTTTATTTGATGAAAAATTTTCAGGCTCGTTTAACTTCTTCCAAAAAAAATCAACCGATTTATTATTTACAGCAGCGGTTGCCGATGGTACAAACTTCTCTAATAGTGTCATTCAAAACATTGGAGAATTAAGAATTAATGGTTTAGAATTTTCGTTAAATGCCGATGTTATTAAAACAGAAAATTTTAAAATTGACTTTAATTTTAATGCCACTTTATTAGACAGAGAAATTACAAAATTAGCACTTGGACAAGATGTTAGAACTGGAGGAATCGCTGGAGGAACTGGTAATAACATTCAAATATTAAGAGAAGGGGAAGCTCCTAATTCTTTTAATGTTTTTAAACAATTATATGATGTTTCTGGAAACCCAATTGAAGGTGCTTATGCAGATTTAAATGGTGATAATATTATAAATGATAACGACCGTTATTTAAAAGAAAACCCAGGTGCAGATGTAATATTAGGTTTTCAATCTAACATTAATTACAAGAACTTAGATTTTTCATTCAATTTAAGAGCAAACATTGGAAACTACGTTTATAATAATGTTAACTCTTCAAGATCACAATACGAATTATTACAAAATAATGCCGTATTGGCTAATATTCCAACTTCAGTATTAAACACCAACTTTATAAGAACATCGGATGTTATTATTTCAGACATCTATATTGAAGATGCTTCATTCTTAAAAATGGATAACATTTCATTAGGATATACTTTTAGTAACATATCTAAAAAGTTAAAGAGCATTCGTTTATGGGGAGGCATTCAAAATGTATTTACTATAACCAATTATAGCGGATTAGACCCTGAAGTATTCAATGGTATTGACAACTTAATTTACCCAAGACCAAGAACTATTTTGGCTGGAGCTAATTTTAAATTTTAAAAAAAACAATTATGAAAACAAGATTTAAAATAAACAAAACTATTGGTTTTATATTTCTTTTTATCGCCACATTAACATCATGTACAGATGATTTAAATATTACACCTAAAGATGATCAAACTATTTTAAGTGAAAATCTCTTTAAAAATGAAACCGCTTACAAACAGGTTTTGGCAGGTATCTATGCTAATTTAGCATTAACAGGTACAGATGGTCCAGGGAGTTCAAACCTTAAAAATATTGATGCAGGAACCAGTCAGTTTGGTCGTGTTCTTTTATATGTTCAAACACTTTCTGCAGACGAAATGATTTGGTCTTATGAAAACGACCCTGGAAGCAGAGAAATTCAAAGAAATTTATGGACAGCTCAAAACCCATTATTACTTGGAATGTTTAGTAGAGCACATCTTTCTATAGCATTAGCTAATAACTTTTTAAGAGAAACAACCGATGCTAAATTAGATTCTAGAAATGTTTCATCAACTACAAGAAATGAAATAGCAGTGTATAGAGCAGAGACGAGATTAATGCGTGCTATGGCCTATTACTATATGATGGATATATTTGGAAAAGCAAACTTTACTACCGAAGAAGACGCTATTAATTCGCAACCTATTGTTTATGAGAGAGCAGAATTATTCACCTTTATTGAAAGCGAGTTAAAAGCTATTGATACCGATTTAATTGCTCCAGGACAAAATCAATACGGAAGAGCAGATAAAGCCGTTGCGTATATGATTTTAGCAAAAATGTACTTAAATGCACAAGTATATATTGATGCAGACAAGTATGCTGATTGTATAAGTTATTGCGATAAAATAACAAGTGGTGGCTACACATTAGCAACTAACTACCTCCACAACTTTATGGCTGATAACAATACAAATTCTGCTAAAAATGAAATTATTTTTCCAATTGTATCAGATGGTTTAACAACACAAAATTATGGACCAACAACTGTCATGATTAATGGTGAGGTTGGAAGTATCGAGAAAAACGGTGCTGCGCTTGGTGTAAGTACAGGTGGATGGGGAGGAGCCCTAAGAGTTAGAAAACAATTAGCAAATTTATTTGATGCTTCATTTTCTAACGATGACCGAAATACAATTATATCAGAAGGACGATCAATAGAAATTACAGATATCTCAGATAAAGATTCTGGTTACGTCATTACAAAATATTCTAATGCAACCTCAACAGGAGGTTTTGGTGTAGACAAAACATTTGTTGATACTGATTTCCCTCTATTTAGATTAGCCGATGTATATCTTATGTACGCAGAAGCTCATTTAAGAGGTGGTGGTGGATCCTTATCTACAGCTTTAGAATATGTAAATGCTTTAAGAACGAGAGCACATAATACTGATACTATAGCAGCTGGACAACTTACTTTAGATTTCATACTAGATGAAAGAGCCAGAGAACTTCACTGGGAAGCGCACAGAAGACAAGATCTAATAAGGTTCGACAAGTTTACTGGGGGTAATTACAATTGGGCTTGGAAAGGAAATGGTAGTAGTGGAATTTCATTACCAGCACATTTTAAAGTATATCCAATTCCAACAGCAAGTATGGCGGCCAACCCTAATCTTACTCAAAACCTTGGGTATTAATTAAAAAAGAATTAAAAATGAAAAATTTGAAAAAAATATCAATTTTAATGCTAACAACATTTACAATTATGTTGTTTAGTTCGTGTACTGATACCACTGAAACATTTAGTGTTACAGATACCGAACCTGTAATATTGTCTGATTTGACAATAACGAACATTGAGTTAGACCCAATCAATATTAACAATCCTGCTTTAACTTTAAATTGGACAGTTGCTAATTATGGTCTACAAGCTTCAGTAAACTACGGAATTGAAATAGCATCTGATACAGATTTTACTAATGCCTTAAAAGTTGCTACTGTTAATGGAAATAACACAGCTACACTTTCGATTAGCGAATTAAATGCAGCAGCAAATAGTGCTGGTTTAGCACCTTTCGCTTGGAATACTTTGTATGCTCGTGTAATCTCATCATTAGGAACTCAAAACGGATTACCTGTCGCATCAAATAGTATTAATTTTATGGTGTATCCATTCTTTAATTACAAATATAAAGACTTCTACTTCGTTGGAAGTGGTGTAGCTTCGGGATGGGATAACAACAATAACAACAACCCGTTGTTTAGAGACCCAGCTAATGCTAATACTTACTACTTTACTGGTTATTTTAGTGCTGGACAATTTAAACTTTTAGAAACAAGAGGATTATGGCAACCACAATGGGGAACCAATGATAAAACAACCATTGACGTAAACCCTGGTGGTGGCACAGACCCTGGAACATTTCCTAATAATAATTCATCTATTGCAACAGCTGGCTACTATACATTTACTATTAATTTTAGTGCAAAAACATTTTCGTTTACACCTTACGATGTATCTGGTGCAACAAATTACACAAGTATAAGTATTCAAGGTTCTGCAGGTACAACCACTACCATGACTAAATCAACTTTTGATGACCATATCTGGTATATAACAAGCATGCACTTAGTGCCAGGTGATTTACAATTCAAAACAAATACAGAATCTGTTTGGGCAGGAACCACAGAGTTCTCTGGAAAAGCGACAGAAAATGGAGGAAATATTCCTGTTGTTGTAGAAGACGACTATACCATTTGGTTTAACGACTTAACAGGTCGTTATATACTAATTCCGTTGAATTTATAATCATTAAAAAAAATAGATATGAATTTATATATAAAAAAAATAAGTTTCCTTTTTCTTTCACTTGCTCTAATTTTTACTGCTTGTGAAACACAGGAAAGTATAGAAATAACGTCTCCAGATCCTACTTTGGAATTACAACAACCAGGAATTAGTAACGTATTTCTAAATTTTGGCACTCCAACAAATCCTGCCATAACAATGTCTTGGAATGATGATTTAACCAATGATTCTTCTTATGATGTTGAAATGTCTTTAGATGCCGATTTTACATCTTTAATTAGCTTAGGAAATATTACTTCAAAATCATTTTCAATGAGCGTTGAAGCTTTAAATACTGCTATTGGAAATGCAGGTGCAACTAATTTTAGTGATGTTGCTATTTATTTAAGAGTTAAAACAGGAGACACTGTTAGTAATAGTATACAATACTTAGTTACTAGATACCCTGTAGATGCTCCTGTAATAACGAGTCCTATTGCAAATCAAGAAATCGTTTTATCGCTTTCCTCATTAGATGAAATAGCATTAAACATATCGTGGACGGATGCTGTTTTAAATTCAACATTAGGAATTGACGTTAATTACACAATAGAAGCAGCTATTTCTGGATCGAGTTTCGAAGCACCTGTTTCTATTGGCACTTCTACAAATGGTACCTCTATTACTTCTACACATTCAGATTTAAATGCTGTAGCTATTGGTATTGGATTAGCTGCTGAAGTATCTGGTAATATGGATATTAGAATTGTTGCTAAAACAACCAACGAAGGCGGAAGTACATTGACAAGAATATCAAGTGCAGTAACAGTTTCTGTTACTCCTTTTAATGTTTCATTCCCTAATCTATATTTAGTTGGTAATGCAACAACGCCAGGTTGGAATCCAGATAATAACAACACTGTGGTCTTTAGAAACCAAGATGTGCCTAATGCTTACGTATATATTGGATACTTTAAAGCTGGAGAATTTAAAATACTTGAAACTAGCACTTGGCAACCTCAGTGGGGAACCAACGATGGTTCAACACTTGCAGTAAATAAAGGTGAAGGTTCAGATCCTGGATCATTTAATGTTGCAACGGCTGGATATTACAAATACACATTTACAACTGTTGGTGAGTCTGGCAGCTTTACAGTAGCTCCTTATGATGCTTCTAGTGCCAAAACATATACTACAATGGGTATTATTGGAGAAGGTGTTGGCGGTTGGGGAGATGCCGATGAAATTAACTTCATTAAAGACCCAAACAATCCTCATTTATGGTATTCATTAGCTGTTAATTTTACAAATGATAAAGAATTTTTAATCAGAGCTGATGATGACTGGAGTGATGCATGGAGATATACTGGTTCTAAAGAACTTTATGGCAAAGCGCTTTTGACGGAAAGTGGAGATAACTTCAAATTTACTGCACCAACTGGCAGCTACAATGTTTGGTTTAACGATTTAGATGGAAGCTACGTTATCATTCCAAACTAAACGTACAGGTTAATCAAAAAAAAGGCTGATGTATTTCAGCCTTTTTTTTTTAAACATATAAATTATGAAAAAGCTAATCTTATTTATCATTACCCTCTTATTAACTTTTTATATTGGTAATGCTCAGTTGTCATGGCAAGGTGGTATAAGTCCAGAAGATACTAATTCAGCAACATTATTATTTGATAAAACTGGTACTGGATTAAGTTCATATTCAGGAGTTATTTATGCACATACAGGTGTGACTATTGATGATACAACCCAATGGCAAAATGTAATTGGTTCATGGGGTAATAATACAACTCAACCCGCATTGACTTTAGTTTCTGGTAATATTTATAAGTTAGATTTAACCCCAACAATTAGGGATTTTTATAATTATACAGGTTCTGGTAAAATTACGGCTATCAATATTGTTTTAAGAAATGCAGATGGTTCTCAACAGACCACAGATTTTGCTATATCTGTTGGTTCTTTTCAAGTAACACTAACCAACCCTGAAAAAAATAGTACAACGATATTATCTTCTGGAAATAGCTTAAACATCACAGCTACCAATAGCAATGGAAATGCTAGTTATAACCTAAAATCGAATGGTAACAGTATAAACATCAATCCTTCAACCTCTAATTACACTTTCAACCATACAAATATAACAACAAACCAAAACTATCAATTAGAAATTACCCAAGCTTCAACTACTATCGTAAAAAAGTTTTCAGTTATTGTAAATCCTAATACTATAAATCAAGTTATTCCAGCAGGAATGGTTGAAGGAATTAACTATAATACAAGCGATTTAACTAAAGCCACTTTAGTTATTGATGCACCACTTAAGGATTTTATTTATGTAGCAGGAAGTTTTAATAACTGGCAACCAAATGCTATGTATGCCATGAAGAAAGATCCATCTAATACAAAATTTTGGTTAGAAATCACAGGGTTAACACCTGGGCAAATTGAAACATACCAATATTGGATTATTGATCAAACTCCGATAGCAAATTCACCTGTTTTTGTTAAAACTGCAGATCCATTTTCAACATTGGTTTTATCTCCTTTTGATGATCCGGGAATACCTAGTAATTCATATCCTAATATACCTACATACCCTTCTGAACAAGAAAGAGAAGTTACGGTGCTTCAAACAGGTCAAATTCCCTACACATGGCAAGTGCCTAACTTCACAAAACCTAAAAAAGAAGATTTGATTATTTATGAACTTTTAATTCGTGATTTTGATAACAACAAAAATTTTCAAGATGTTATAGACCATATAGACTATTTTAAAAATTTAAATATTAATGCTATTGAATTGCTACCTGTTATGGAGTTTGAAGGCAATGAAAGCTGGGGTTATAACACCGCTTTCCATATGGCTTTAGATAAATTTTACGGTACCGAAAATAAATTAAAAGAGTTAATTGATGTATGTCACCAAAACGGTATAGCTGTTATTTTAGACTTAGCTCTAAATCATGCTTTTGGAAGAAATCCTATGGTAAGAATGTGGATGAACGACTCTGATGGTGATGGCTGGGGAAGTCCTTCAACTGAAAACCCATATTTTAACACCACCGCAAAACACACTTATAGTGTAGGTGAAGATTTTAATCATCAAAGTACTTATACTCAAAACTACGTAAATAGAGTTGTAAAACATTGGATAACCGAATATAATATTGATGGATTCCGTTGGGATTTAACAAAAGGTTTTACTCAAAACTGTACAAGTGGCGACCAAACTTGCACCAATAATTATCAACAAGACCGTATAGATATTCTAAAAGAATACGCCGATTATTCATGGAGTTTAGATGAAACCCACTATGTGATTTTTGAACATTTAGGAAGCGATACCGAAGAACAGGAATGGGCAAACTATAGAATTGGAGACGCCATCCCTAAAGGCATCATGATGTGGGGAGAAATGTGGGATACCTATAAAAACCTTACAGAAGGAAAATCTAGCAATATCAATTTTGACAGAATGGGACATACTGCTCATGGTTTTACAGAAAAAAGATCATTAGGTTATCCTGAAAGTCATGATAAAGATAGAATGATGTATGAAATGACTACATTTGGAATTAACACAGAACCTTCACATAACGTACGCAACCTTAATACGGCATTAAAAAGAATGTCTGCATTGGGTGCCGTTACTATTCCTATACCTGGTCCAAAAATGATATGGCATTTTGCTGATTTAGGAATGAATAATTCCATTTGGACCTGTTCTAATGGAGTTGTAAATTCAGATTATGATGGTAATAATGATGGTGATTGTAAATTAGACACAAAACCACAACCACAGTGGATTAATAACTGGTTATCAGACGCTAATAGAAGTCAAATATATAATGACTGGTCTCGACTAAACAAGCTAAAAATTAACGAAGATGTTTTTGAAGGAAACTATTCTATTAGTTCAGGAACTCAAACACCAAGAATAAGTATATATACAGGTAACGAAAACACATCAGGAAGTACACTTAAAAATGTTATAATCATAGCTAATTTTTCTGTTACACAAAAAAATATAAATCCGCTTTTTCCTTATGCAGGAACTTGGTATGATTTAATGGATAATTCTGGAAACACAACAATTAATGGGACCACTACCTCTATAAGTTTAGCTCCTGGAGAATTCAAAATATTTGGAAATATGGCTTCAACATTATCAACAGATAGCTTTGAAAAAAACACCAGTTTGAAACTGTTTCCAAACCCTGTAACAAATACATTTTTAATAAATAAAAATGTAAAATCCGTTCAGGTTTATAGTTTAACAGGAAAGCTAGTTAAAGAATTTAAAGGCTCCTTTGCAAAAGGGTATGCTTTTAATATTTCTAATTTACCTGCTAGTATTTATTTAGCGAAGGTAAGCAGTGATGTAGAAAATCCTACTAATTTTAAAATTGTAAAATTAAATTAATTTCTTTTTAATTAATTGTTTTGAAAATGTATCTCAATTGTTGGGATACATTTTGTTTAATTAAATGAATTAGATAAGAGACCGTTCTATTTATTTATAGGATTGAATCATACCAAAGTATAACACTTATAAAAACAGAGATTGAATAATATAAATTATTGACATAAAAAAAGCAGATTTTAGAATCCGCTTTTTTTTTCATCCTAAAAAAGATTTAGGATTACACTTTTGGACTTTCCCTCTAACCACCAATTAGACCCTTAACTAACTAATTAGCAGTTAATATACGATATAAAAATAATTAATAAATCAAAAAAAAAGTTACACCCTTATTGTATAGATTTACATATATCACAGGTTTTAAATAGGATTTAATTACACATACTTAAAAGATGGTCAATCAATATGGTTTATGATACACAACTTGTACGAAAGCTTATAGATTTTCTAAATTGTTTCTTCTTTTTTTGCCTGTTTTTTTATAAAAAGAAGGAGATTGTCCAGTTACTTTTTTGAATTGGTTAGACAAATGCGCAACACTGCTATAATTTAGTTTATAGGATATTTCGGTTAGATTCAGTTCATCATACAAGATAAGCTCTTTAGCTCTTTCTATTTTATGCTTTATAATGAAATGCTGTATAGTTATACCTTTAACCTCAGAAAATAAGTTGGAAAGATAGGTGTAATCGTAGTCCAGTTTTTTACTGATGTAATCTGAAAAGTTGATTTTAGGCACCTCTTCTGTATAATGAACCATTTCTATAATAACATTTTTAATTTTATCAATTAGGATGTGCTTTTTATCATCTAGCAATTCCAGACCAGAAGATGCTAGATTGCGTTTTAGCTCTATTTTTTTTTGTTCGTCAATATCCTCTATAATTTCAATCAGACCAAGACCAATACTAACATATTGCAAACCAACCCTTTCCAACTCTTGCTTAACTACAAGCTTACATCTTAAACTTACCATGTATTTTATATATAGTTTCAAGTAATCGTTTTAACAGATTAAAATTCAATATCATACCTATACTTTTATTTTCGATTGCAATTAATTGTTTGAGAGATTTTACAACTACATTACAAATATAGCGTATTGATGAAGTAGTTTGGAGGCACATTATTTAGGTATACCTCTTAACTAAATAAGTCCTTCTCAAAAAGAAGGATATAATGTATTTTAATTCTTAATACTAAAAAACATCACAAAAAAATGTGCGCTATATTGTATTAAAAATTTTAAAACCATTTCCGCTTAGTAGCCTTTGCTTTTCTCTAAAGGTGGTTTTACTTTCAAATAATAAGTTAATCCTCCTTTTTATAGAAGCTTTAACTTTTTTAAATATCTTATTTATGAATATACAAAATACGATTATTTTTTATAAAGTGTGTTCTAAAACAGAAACTAAAGTTATGAAAATAAAAGCCTTACAAATTAAAAGGGGTTACTATTCAAACTCTTCTTAACCACCTTTTATTACTGTGGATATCATTTTAAATTATTCGCTGACCGTAAAATAATGTGACTATACTAGGAATGATAAGACCTTCCCCTTAATTTAGTTGGTATTCTTTTTTGTTAATGGTAAGATTAGCTCTGCCATCTATATCTAACTAACAGATGAAAGACAATAAATTACTAATTTAATTACATTTTTTTTTGATTGATTTAGACAAAAAAAACAGTTAACTATACGTTTCCTTAAGAGCTTTAAAAAATACTTTTTCATTAAATTTACAACTGAATTTCCTTGAGGGAAAAATAATTAAAATTAACTTTGATTTAATCAAAGAGATATACAAAAAAAAGAAGTCCAATTTATTCTGAATCCTTAAACCTTATAATTTGTCTTTTTTGAAGATAACAAACTCTCTTACGACATTTTAAAAAAAACACTTATAATCATAATATTACCAATGCTTTAACATGCATTAATATACTACTTTGTCGGGATGACAGGATTTAAATAATCCCAGAAACACTCATTGCAAATAAAGCTTTGCTTTATTTAGTCGGGATGACAGGCAGACCACCCAATCCCATAAAGAATTATATATCAATCATTTATGAATTTTAAAAACAAACTGTTATCCGATTTGTTGACGCTATTATAAATGAACTTAAAGTAAAATGCTTTACTTCCTGATAAAATAAATATAAAGGTTTTTTAATAACAAAATAAATGGCTATTGAATTTATGATAGCCTGTTTGCATGTTAAAATTAATTAATTTTAACACAGTTCTGTATTAGCTATAGTATTTTTTCAATTATTTCAATCGCATATATTTCGACTGGATTCAAACCAGTCTAACAATTCTTAGTGTTTATAAGGGTTTTGAGATGTTAATTAATGTAAGGTGTCACAATAACTACCTTTTTAATTGAATTAGTTTGCTATTAATTGTCTTTCAATCTTACATAAAGATACAAAATTTTAAAGAACAAAAAAGCTCAAAGAGCACCAAAAGTTATGAAATATCCTTAGAATGATTTAGTTGAATATGACTTCATATGCTATTATTTATATTCAATTTTATTCGTAAATAATTTTACTATAATAACAGAAATATTTACACATATTACAATAGACAATCCAAAAATCTCTCAAACCATATTGCAGATTTAGTTTTGGAAACATCGCTAGAGATAAGATAAACCCCTTAATACTTCAGAAAGTATAACGCCCCATAGCGATTTAAAAACAACATTCAATTGTCAGGCTAATTTTATTCATAGAAACTCCTACGATGTTTAGATCATTTAGCTAATTTTTAAAGAGTTTTTAAAAAAATCTCTAATTTATATTATGACATTTGATACTTAAGAAAAGACGGTAAACCTTTTAGTTGCCTTGAAGTAAATTAAAAGAACAAACTCTTGATTTTACTAATGAAAATAGGATAGGTTCAAGAGGAGAATTGCAAATGCCCTTATTATTAACCATATGTAAAGCTTTTATATAGTCGATCTAATTATATCATTAAATGTCATACAATAAAATGAACCTCTACCTCTTGTGACTATTCTACATCAAAATTTTTATATTTTATTATTTTTTTTTATATTTAACTTCTCTCCCTATTTAATTAGCAAATTTTTAAATCACTTCTAAAATAGTTTAGAGGCTAGTAATATTTATAAAAATTAATTATAATGGAAGAATCTAAAGAAAAAAAGGAAAATCTTAAGGCAAAAATGGATACTGATAGTATTATTTCTAAAGGAGATACAAATAACTTACTGTCAAAAATGGACACAGATAGTATCATATCAAAAAATTTTACAGATAATATTATTGCTAAGTATGCAACAGATAATTTAATAGCTAAGCATATGACGGACAACATCATTGCCAGAAACCTAACAGATAATATTATTGCTAGACATGGAACTGATAATATCGTCTCAAACGCTGGAACTGATGATAACATAGTTGCAAGTGGTGAAACAGATAATATCATTGCTAGAAATATAACCGACGATTTACTAGCTAAAAGTTTCACAGATGATATTATGTCTAAATATGCTACTGATAATATTATGAGAAAATCCGTTACAGATGATCCAAATATTATGAAATCTATTTCTTTAGACAATTATGATAAATTAAATACATCTCAACAATCTGAACTAAGAAATTTTTTAGTTTCCAAGATTAAAGATTCAGAAGATATAGTTGATTCATTAGCTGCTAAAATCCAATCAATACTTTCAAAAAAATAATTTAATAATATAGTTTTTACACCATTAAGACTCTATTTATTTTTCAACCTTATAAAAATGCTAAGGCTGTCCATGTATTGACCTATCAAAACAATTTATTTTAAATGAAATGATGAATTAAAAAACATTTATGCCTATTAGCAAATCTAAAATTGTCACTCTTTTATCATTATTTGAAAGCGGAGGAGGTGCTAAACCTATAAAAGCTTACATTGAGATTACTGGTACTATTAATGCTAATCTTATAAGATTAGCATTAATAGATAGTATAAAAGCTGAGCCACTTTTTAAATACACACTAGCTACAGACCATGCACCTTTTATTCTAGAAACATCAGAAACGCTTTCCCTTAATATAAGAAGTATTGATAAAACTATCAACGAACTAGTAGTATCTGATATTATTAAACGCTATGATTTTGATACACATAAGAAAAAAAATAGTAGCGCTTTATTTTTTATACAATTAATTCATTTAAGCAAAAACAGACATCTTATCATTTGGCAACAGCACGCCATTATTCAAAATTTTAACCTACTGAATACTAGTGTTGAAAAACTTTTCAAAACTTATAATAAACACATAGATACTCTCACTACTACCAAAGAAAATAAGCAAATTGAAACACATAATGTGGTACCACTTCGTGTTAATGAAAATGATAACAATAATGTGATCAATTTTAAAATAAGGGATAAAGTTTTTAAACAAGTTATAGACTTACAACAAAAATGGGCTTCTGAACCTTGGATCCCAGTAATTGTTACCCTATTAAGTGTTTTGGAAAAATTGAATCATCCTATCGGACGATCATTTCGTCTTATTAATAAAGAAAAAATGCTCATATATGACATAGATAAAATTAATCAAGACAAAAATTTTTTTGAAACGTGTCTTCATGTAAAAGAGTCATGTAGAGAATTTGTTTTAAATGGAACATTAACCGAAGAAATAGAAATTCTTAAAACCCTTAAAGACACGCCATTTATAATATGGTATGAGTCTGAAAAAACAACTCATAATACGCTGTCTGCTGAATTAAAATATATACAAGGCGGTACTTTAAATTCTGAGTTTTGCGTATCTGCAATTAAAAACAATACGTTTTTAAAATTAGCTATTCCTGAAAAAGATTTTTATAATCTACCAAGAGAGCACATTTTCGAAGATTTTCTTTCGTCTGTTATAAAAAAACCAAAATTTAAGATAAAAGAGTTATTAAATATAAGCTTTAATACAGAACTTAATATTTCACTTGCAGCTACTTTTACTGCCGCTCCTTTAGAGCCAATATTAAAGGAATGGTTTTCTAAAATTAACATAGCAACTAAGATAGAAATTACACCAATTGACCCAATTCCTTTTTTACTTTATGATTATAGATTACATCAAAAAAATAATGTTCTGCTTATTAAATTAGACGATTGGTTAAAACCAGTACCTATAACAATTCAAATAGTCGATAAATCTATATCAATAGATCAACAGCAGCATTGTTACCTTCCTGATGGACAGCTTATTTTTGAGTACCATAATAACGAAACATCTCAACTATTTGAAGAAATTTTCACCGATAACATTTACTTAAAAAATGGAATAAACCTAGAAAAAGGATCGGTTATCTTTGATGTTGGAGCTAACATTGGAATGTTTTCATTTTTTATTCATAGAGTTTGTGAAAATGCTAAAATATATGCTTTCGAACCTATGCCAGATGTGTTAGAGGTTCTTAATTCTAATGTAAAATTATATAAACTTCCGGTAGAGGTTTTTGACACTGCGCTGACAAATATAAAAGGAATCCAAGAAGCCGTTTTTTATAGTGAGTCTAGTTTACAATCTGGATTATTTGCCAACGAAGTTTATGATACTGAAATAGCGTACAGCTATGCAAAAAAATACTTCGAAAATGAAACATACAAAACAGATCTAAAGGGTCTAGTCACCAAAAGACTAAAGCCTAATAAAATTTATGTTAAAACAGATACAATTTCTAATATCATCGACAGGCATTCGATAGCCCAAATAGATTTATTAAAAATAGATGTAGAAAAGAGCGAACAATTAGTATTAGAAGGAATTAGAGATGAGCACTGGTTAAAAATAAAACAACTTGTCATTGAAGTTCATGATCATAATAACCGTTTAAAAGAGATTATTAGCCTATTGGAACATCATAAATTTAAAATATCTCAAGAAAAGATTTCGCTTTTTGAAGAGACAGATATGTATATGATTTATGCGAGTCGAAAATCTAAAAATGTTGATTTTGAAGAAACTAAAGCACTCCAACAAGTAAACACATTAGTAGAAATTTTAGAAAAAAGAACCTCAGAAAGTACAAATACATATTGGGCTGGTTTTTGTCCGTCTAAAGCAAAATGGAGTGAAAAAATAGAACAATTTGCCATTAAAAAATTGTCAACTATTAAACATATAAATCTCATTGATTTTAATAAAACTCTTAATTTTTATAACCTTTCTGAAGTACATCAAAACACACAAGTTAAACGATTAGGGGTTCCATATAATACAGACTTTTTCTCTGTTATAGCTACAGAGATAGTTAGGAAAACTACAAAATCACTTCGAGTTATTAATAAAGTTTTAGCTGTTGATGCCGACAACACATTATGGGGAGGTATTTGTGGAGAACAGTCTCCTGAAAACTTAATAATTACAGAACCTTTTTTATCAATTCAGCATTACATTCTTGAGCAAAAATCGCAAGGTAAACTTATTGTACTAGTAAGTAGAAATAATATAGAGGATTTAAAATTTACTTTTGATGCGCTTTCAGGAAAAATGCCAATAGCATGGGATGATTTTTCTATGATTGAAGCTAATTGGGGAAGAAAATCTAATAGTTTAATTAGAATTTCTAAGGCTTTGAATTTAGGACTTGATTCATTTATAATGTTAGATGACGATCCTAGAGAAAGAGAAGAAATTAGACTCAATTGTCCAAATATAACCGTAATTGAGTTACCTAAAGCAACAGAATATTGGATAAAAGCTCTACAGCAAACATGGCAATTAGATAGTCATAATCTAACTAAAACAGATCAATCTCGTGCAGCTCAATATAAAAATGAAGAAAAGAGATCTAAAGAGAAAACGCTTTATAAAAGTTTCAAAACCTACTTAAACGCTCTTAAAATAGAAGTTATAATTAAAGAATCTCATCATGAAGATTCTAAAAGATTAGAGCAACTTTCGCTAAGAACAAATCAGTTTAATCTATGTACACAAAGGCATTCTGAAGAAGATATTTTAACCTTAATAGATGGATTTAAAAGAGTGTTTTCTGTTTTTGTAAAAGATCGTTTTGGTGATTACGGGTTGGTTGGGATGATAGTTTGTGAGATTGAAAAACAAAGACTTATCATTACAGATTTTTTACTCAGTTGTAGAGTCATGGGTAAAAACATTGAATGGAATATCGCCAACTTTCTTGCACAACAAGCTTCTAGTGAAGCTATAAATGAGATTGAATTTAAAATTCGTTATAACCCAAAAAACAGACCAGCACAGTTGTTTTTTGAATCGTTAAAAAACCTTAATTCTAATCATGACATTAAAAAGTGTGTCATACCTGTTGAAAAATTGCTTCAAATAAATTGGTATGAAATCAACGAAATCAATCAAAAAAGCGAAACTGTAGTTAGTAATACACTAATAAAAACTTACAATTGGCCAGCTCCAGCTCCAATAAGCATAGAAGCTCTTATTGATTTGACTGTTACTCCAGAACAAAAACCAAGACCAAACTTAAATGTAATATTTCAACCTCCTCTTACAGCATTAGAAATAAAAATATGTAAGATTTGGTGTTCGGTATTAGGCATTTCTAGAATAGGTATAAATGATAATTTTCAGAAACTTGGAGGAGATTCAATTTCGGCATTAAGAATTATGGGTAAAATAAATGAGTCCTGTAATCTAACTGTTTCACTTGAAGACCTTTTATTTGACGGAACAGTGGCTTCATTAGCTTATAAATATGCACATCAAAGTGAGCCTACTAATTGGGCTTCCAGATCTAACGCTATAGATAATTATACTTTGGCGAGTCCTGGTCAAATTAGAATATGGGCTTCAGAAGAAATGAATTTTACTAATGATCATATTATCCCTATATACTATGAAATTAAAGGAGCATTAAATGTTGCTGCTTTAAAGCAATCTTTTCTTAAAATTATTGAAAGACACAAAGCATTAAGAACGATACTAGAAATAGATCAAAATAAAATTATCCAACGAGTAGTAGCTCCTTCATTACTATTTGATTATTTAGATGTGACAGCATCGACCAATAAGGAAGTTAAGCAAATTGTTAATACTAAATTAGAAGGAAAATTTGATCTAAGTAAAGCACCACTTTTAAAAATTACACTTTTAAAGATTAGTGAGAAAACTCATCAATTGTTATTAGTCTTTCATCATTCAGCTTCAGATGGATGGTCAATTAAGATCATACTTCAAGAGCTATCAAAGATTTATAGAGCGTATAATAATGATCATGCATTAACTCTTGAACCGTCAGTTGATTTTTCTACTTATAGCAATGCTCTATGGAATACCTCAAAAACCGAAACATTTAAAGTGTCAATACAAGATTATATTGATGAACTAAATACGTTTCCTGTTCATAATTTCATAAAAAAAGAAGCTAATGACTATGCGGCATCAACAGAAATGATAACAGATTCTATTCCAGAATATATAAAAACTGCCATTGAAGATTCGTCAAAAAGACTTAATATTTCATCTTTTAATTTTTATATAGCTGCATTACAAATGACATTGTACCATTGGAATAATGGAGTCAATACATCCATTTTAACACCCTATTCAAATAGAGAAGATTTTAACGTTCAGAAAATAGTAGGCTTTATAACTAATATGGTAGTCATTCCTCCAGAGAAAATTGAAGCTGATGACTCTGTAATGAATTACTTGAAAAGAGTAAGTAATAATATGGTTAATGTATTTAATCATACTAAAATTCCGTTCGGACTTATTGCTCAGCAAATTAATATTCCTGAAGTAATGTTTACATTACAAAATATTAAGTTTCCTAAATTAAGCCTTAAAGGTTGTGAGCTTCATGAAGCACCTCTGGAGAAATGGCCAGTACCATTTCCTCTAATGATTGATATAGAAGATAATGAAACCTATTTTAACATGCGTATTCGTTATCAAACACGCTATTTTAATGCTATAGACATTTTAGATTTAAAGCATAAATTTTTGCAATCATTAGCTTTTACTTCTGTATGCTTATATGCTCCAATAGCAAAAATAAACACTTTTTTTAACAACCAAAAATTCGAAAATAGTTTTGATTTATTAGATAATATAGCTACTTATTCTCAAACCACCCCAAATGCAATTGCTGTTGAAGATAAAAACAATAGCATTACCTATGACCAATTAGATAAACTGTCAGATAAAGTTGCTGCAAGCATTATTACAAAAACCAGCTTAGATCAGAATTTAATAGGTGTTGCAATGAAGCGTACTACTAATCTATTAGTTGTAATCATAGCCTTATTAAAAGCTGGAAAAGGGTTTATTCCTATTGATTTAACACATCCTCAAAGCCGAATTAAAAAGCAATTGGAGCAGTCTAATACTACTGTTGTTATATCAGATGAATCCGCAGAATTAGATTTTGGAAAAAATACGATAATACTTTCTATCAATGATTTAGTTAAAGCACCTCATAGCTTACTTCAACCTATTTCTCAAGACATAGCTTATATGATTTTTACTTCTGGATCTACAGGAGCTTCTAAAGGCGTTATGATATCAAGAAAAGCATTGTCTCACTATTTAAATTGGGCAGCTAGTGCTTATTGTAGTGAAGGTAAAGGTACTTTAGCTTATACTTCAATAGCTGTTGATTTTACAATCACATGCTTGTTATTACCTTTGATGGTAGGTAAAACTACATATTGTATTATAAATGATGAGGCTGAAGCTCTTAATGAGGCACTCTTGCATCACAAACAGTTAAGCTTTTTAAAACTTACTCCAAGTCGATTAAATATATTACAAACCTTTGTTCCTGCTAAAACTATCAATAAAAATACCTCTATGCTTGTTATTGGAGGAGAGGCATTGCATAGTAGTTCTCTTGAATTTTTAAAGGATGATGCTCCAGAGTTAATTGTCGTAAACGAGTATGGACCTACTGAAGCAACAGTTGGATGCGTTACTTATACGTTTAAAATAAAAAATATTAAAGAAGGACCTATACCTATCGGAAAACCCATCGGTCATAACCAAATTCATTTAATAGATCCATCTGGAAATTTGGCAACTAATGGCGAAATGTATATTAGTGGACCATCATTAGCTATTGGCTATATTAATAATTTAGAACTCACAAACTCTAAATTTATAACCATTGACTCAGGAAATCAAGAAATTAAAGCCTACAAGACAGGAGATGTGGCTTTTAAAGATGGAGATGATAATTTAGTGTTTAAAGGGCGTATTGATGAACAAATTAAAATACATGGATATCGTACAGAGTTAGGAGAGATAGAAAATAGCATCAACTCACATCCTTTGGTTTTAACGTCTAAAGTCTATTTCTATAAGGAAAGAAAGGTATTAATAGCATTTATTGTTGGTAGTAATATTGTAAATATAGACATTACTAGTATTGAGAATCATTTAAGAGAAAGCTTACCAGTCTATTCAATACCTTCAGAAATTTATCAAGTTAAACAACTTCCTGTAACTTCATCAGGTAAAATAGATGATACGTATTTAAATAGGTATATCAATACCATAAATATCTCAAAAAATAAAGATGAATCTGTAGTTAATGCTATAGAAGAAAAACTAATGTTATTATGGAAGCAGCTACTTAACTTAGAGACTATTAGTTTAACACAAAATTTCTTTTCTGCTGGAGGCGATTCTATTAAGGCTTTATATTTAGTTGCTCAATGTAAAGAGTATAATATTCATATCACTTCTCGTGATATTTTTGAAAGTCTTACAATTAAAAAATTGGCACAAAAAATAGCTAAAAGCACACCAACTATTGAGCAGAAAGTACTTTCTAAAAAAAGCATTGAGATAACCGCCAATCAACAAGCTTTTTTTGAACTTGATTTTTTTGATTTTAACCATTGGACATTACCTTGGTTTGCAAGTTGTGATATAAAAATAGATCCTGATAAACTTGAGAAAGCCATGTTAGAGGTTGAGGCTAAACATGAATCACTACAATGTCTTTTTAAGCCTGTAGACAAACATAATTGGACAGTTGTTACGGAGTTAATTAAAGAAAAACCTGCTTCAAAAGTACATTACATAGAATTAAATTCTCATGAAAGTTTAGAAGATTTTAAAATTAATGCTAGTAAAACGTTAGATATAGTTAATGGCCCTATTCACAAGCTATTTTTAATCCATCACAAAAACACTCATTACATCTATTGGGTAATGCATCATCTAGTTGTCGATATGATTTCATGGCATATACTAAATAGTGATTTATGGAAAGCTTATGAGGGCTTGAGTCTTAACAAGGCTTCAACTTTATTAAAACCTTCTGCTTCTTTGCTTGAGGTGATAAATTTTGATATAGAGATGGCTTGGTCTTCTAATGGAACATCAATTGTAAATAATAAAAGTTCGGTGTTTTATGATACTTGGAATATTAAAAAGCCTAAAGATTTGTCAATATTTAAATCTGCAACATCGCTATTACCTTATATAATTTTTACTCTTGGAAATGCAATTTTAGATATTGATAATAAAGATAAAATTACGATTGTTCATGAAAGCCACGGACGAGATTTATCTCTATTAGATTTAAGTAGATATGTTGGCTGGTTAACAAAATATATACCTATCAATATCGAAAAAAATAGCACCTTTGATGAACTTGATACAGTAAAAACTCAAATCGAAACTCCAAATTATAATTCAAATTTTGATAGAACTTTTACAGTTAATTTTATGGGGCATCTTAATACTTTTGAAATAGGCGCTTTTAAACCTGAATGGTTTTTTGAAAATCAATTCAATAACTTTAATCAACCTCAAATTTTCTCAGTTGAATTTGTTGTATGGATTGATGAAAATGAAGATTTAAATTTTCAAATTAAATATGATGAGACTCTTTATACACAACTATGGCTTAAAAAAGTTTTATCATCAGCTAAGACATATTACCAAAAATTAATAATGAAAAACTCTGAAAACAATTTATCAGAGTCCGTAGATTATGATTATGAAAAAATCATTAAAGAAATGAACGACTACAATGAAAATTGAACATATATACCATTCTAGCCCAACCCAATTAGGGTTTCTCATATCTGCATATGGCCAAAAGAAAAACAAGCTACATGTTGAGCAGATGTATGTCGAAATTCAAGGCAAACTTTCTAATTCTGATCTAGAAAAAGCCTTTAGTATCTTAATAGAAAAACATTCTGTTTTAAGAACTGGATTTTCATGGGAAGGAGCTAAGATGCCTCTACAAATAGTTTTTGAAGAAGCACCTCTAGATATTTATTTTGAAGATTGGACTACTAAAGATATCGAAGAGCAAAAAACACTACTGAATGAATTATGCAAACAAGAACTAGATAAAGAATTTAATTACCGAAAACCTCCATTATTAAAAATAGCCTTTGTAAAATTAAGCGAGACTAGACATTATTTGGTTTGGACGCATCATCATGCTATTTTGGATGGCTGGTCGCAAGCACAATTATTACAGCAACTGATACAGATAATTAATAAGGTAAAAAACAACAAACCAGTTACTCTTGAAATTGAATCCAATTATGGCAAATTTGTTGAATGGTTTTCTAAACAAAATAAAGAGCAGGCTAAGACCTTTTGGAAATCTAAAAAGGAAGAACTACAGAGTGTTTCGTTACCAGATTTTATTGCAGACTCCAATACGAGCCAATTATATTTTGTAAATCGAATGCATGGAGGCAAACAACTTTATAAAAAGATAAAGCAATTTGAATCTCAGCATGGCATTACTTTTAGTACTATAATGAATGCCATTTGGACTTTAGTTTTGAGTAAATCTTTTAATAAGAGTAAAATTGTATTAGGAGTTGCAAACTCAGGTAGACCTCCAGAATACTCAGAAGCATTAAATAGTGTTGGACCTTTTGCAACAACAATACCAGTTTGTATAGATATTAACAGTTCGAGTACAATGATAGATTGGTTGCAATATGTGCAATTACAGTTAGCAGAAGTATATGAGCATGGTTTTTATGCTTTAAATCAAATTTATAAGTGGGCAGATATAGAATTTAAGAAAGAATTTTTGAGCTCTGCTATTGCTGTTACTAATTACCCAAAAGCGTATGATCAAGATCGTGCAAAAAATAAAGTAACACCTTTAAATGGTATGAAAGCCACTACAGGTTCTAGTAATTATATGTTTACCTTGGTTGTAGAAAACGATGAAAATTTTGATATACGATTAGTTAGTAATAGACAAAAAATAAGCGATTCTATTTCCTCAGAAATGCTCAAGGATTTTTTAGTTACAATTAATATCGCTATGACTAATGCTAATAAACATGTCGCAATAGCTTTAGATCATGTTACTCATAAATTTAGTGCTTCAAAAAGAAAAATTTCTTCCGTCCATAAAAACAGTCCTAAAACAGATATACAAAGACAAATATCAATGGTATTTGAACAGATATTGGGATTAAAGAATATTGATGTTGATTCTAGCTTTCTAGATTTAGGCGGACACTCACTTTTGGTATTAAAACTACTAGATAATTTAAACTCCAAAATAGGAGTACAACTTAAATTAATAGATGTATTAGAAGCTCCAACCGTAAGAATGTTAGCAGATTTAGTAGAGCTTAAAGGAGCAAATAGTACGCCTGCAAAATCTAAAGTGTCTAGCTTTAAAGCTAATGTTGCCGATATGTATAAAGATTTTGCTCTTAGTGAATTGCAAACAGCTTATCTTTTAGGGCGAAATAATTTATACAATTCAGGTGGAGTTGATTCAAAACTATATGTCGAAATCAATATATGGGATGCAGATTTTGATAACATTGAAAATATCATTAATAATCTCATCATAGCACATCCAATGTTGCGTGCTGTAATGGTCGATAATTATAATCAACGCATTTTAAAAACCACTCCAAAATATAAACTTCCTTATGTAGATATTCAAACCAATAAAAATCAAGAATCATATTTAAAGTCTGCTAGAGAAGATATGTTGTATAAACAAATAGACCCATTTACATGGCCTCTTTTTGATTTTAAATTTTTCAAGCTTACAAAAAATAAATCAAGATTATTTTTAGCAATAGATATATTAATTGGAGATGCTAATAGCTGGCGAATTTTAATGGCTGATTTTGTTGCGTACTATAATAACACAAAATATCAGCACGAAAAAATTCAATTAACTTATCGAGATTATATTCTTTATAAAGAACATTTAAAAGCATCAGAGCGTTATCAAAATGCTAAACAATATTGGTTAAATAGAATAGATACTATTTATCCATACCCTAAAATCCCTGTTAATGAGGGCTATTCAGAACATAAAAATATATTTACTAGAAAAAAATTCATTTTAAAAGAAGTTCAATGGAACTTATTAAAGGAATTGGCATCTCAACTTAAAATTACACCAACCAGCCTTTTATTGTCTATTTATTCAGAAGTTTTATCATATTATTCTGATTCAGATAAGTTTACATTAAACTTGACTTTGTCTCAGCGTCCTTCAGAAATAGATGGATTTGATAAGGTTATAGGAGATTTTACATCACTAACACTTTTAACTGTAAATCAAGAGGCAAAAACTTTTGGAGAACGCACAAAAGCCATACAAAAACAATTATGGGAAGACATTGAGCATCGATGGTTTGATGGTGTAACTGTGATTCAAGAACTTAGAAAAAAATTACAAGTCTATGATGCACCTATAATGCCGTATGTCTTTACCAGTACATTAGAATTAGGAAATTATTTTGAAGACTGGACATCTCCTTTTCGAGCTGATATCGAATATTCTATTGGGCAAACTCCTCAAGTATATTTAGACTATCAAACATTTGAAGTTAACGGAGACTTAATTGTCGTTTGGGACTATATAGATTCTTTCTTTCCTGAAGGTCTTATTGAGGCAATGTTTAATGACCAAATTCAGATTTTTGATGCATTGATAAAAGATAATGATTTGATACAATCTAATACATTATTCAACAATGAGGTATTAATACAAAACACTAGTACAGATAAGAATCCAGATTGTTTACATACTCCATTTTTAATACAAGTAAAAAACAAACCTAACCAAGTAGCTATAATTAGTGGTACCTATCAGATCACATATTTAGAGCTTCAAAAAAGAGCATTTCATCTGTCTGCTTTTATTAAAAAAGTTTCAAAAAAATCAAAAGGAAATATAGCTATAGTTTTAGAGCAAAGCTGGGAAAATGTAGTTGCAGTTTTAGGTGTTTCTTTATCTGGTCATGCTTGGGTTCCTATAGACCCAGATTGGCCTGAAGAAAGATGTCATGCTATTATTACATCTACAGCTTCTAGTATTATAATTACCAATACTTTACTAAAGCAAAGAAAATGGCAAAAAAACACAAAAGTTTATCCAATAGAAGAAGAGTTTGATAATTATGAAATGCCTACCGATGTTGTTCAGGATATAGACCCTAAATCAGTGGCCTATATCATTCATACATCTGGCTCTACAGGTAAACCAAAAGGAGTCATTATTAGCCATGAAGCTGCTTTAAATACAATATTAGATATTAATGACAGAATTTCTTTAGAAGCAGACGATAAGGTATTTGCAATTTCATCGGCTTCATTCGACCTGTCTATTTATGATATTTTTGGACCTCTATCTGCTGGAGGGACAATAGTTACAATTGCTAAAGCTAAAAGCAAGGATCCCAAAGAATGGCTAGATATTATTAAAAATGAAGGGGTAACAGTTTGGAATTCTGTTCCACTTTTAATGCATCTTTTTGTAGATCAACCCAGTTTTGATTGGACAAATTTCACATCACTGAGAGTTTGTCTTATGAGTGGTGATTGGATCCCATTACATTTGGTAAAAAAACTATTAGAATTTTCTAAAATACGTGTTATAAGCCTTGGTGGAGCAACAGAATGCTCTATATGGTCTATAGCATATGATGTGACTTCTTTTAATCCTAATTGGACAAGTATTCCTTATGGTAAAGCATTAAAAAATCAGCATGTAACAATTAGAAATCAATCATTACAAATAAAACCAGTTTGGGCAAAGGGTGAAATATATATTGGAGGATTAGGTGTATCTAACGGATATTATAATAAAGCTGAACTTACAAACCTAAGTTTTGTAAAAGACCCTATCGATGGTAAAATAATCTATAGAACAGGAGATTGGGGAAGATTATTGCCAGATGGTTGTATAGAGTTTATGGGAAGAGAAGACTCACAAGTTAAAATTAATGGCTTTCGTGTAGAAATTAAAGAGGTTGAATTAACCATTTCGAGTTTAGAGAGTATAAAAGATGTAGTGGTCTTGTCCACAGAGGGTCGTGAAAATAGAACGCTTATTGCTTTTGTGATATCTGAGCTTACCATTAGCGGTATTTTTAGAGAACTAAAACAGAAGTTACCATCATATTTAATGCCTAGCCAAATTATTAGTGTAGACCATTTTCCACTTAATAGTAATGGTAAATTAGATCGTAAAGCACTCTTAACTATAGAACAAAAAAATACAGATACATTTCACGACACCGATGGGATTATCCATATTTATGAAGAACTATTTAATAGAGTTATTCCTGATATAAATACTGATTTATTTTCTTTAGGATTAACGTCCATTGAAATGATACGTGTTTTTAATAGTATTGAAGATCGCTTAGGATGGAGACCAGAGATGCCTACTTTTTTAAAGAAACCAACACTGAGGACTCTAATTGACATGGGTAATGATCTACAACCAAATAAACCAGTAATTGTTTCTAATGACGCTCCAAAAACAATTTGGAAACAAATTAAAATGCTAACTACTCCAGAAAAAAAATCTAGTTTTAAAGACGTTGTTCGACATACTTTAGGTGGTAATTTAAAACATAAAGAACCATTTTTACCATTAAATACAAAAGATTATGCAGACTATGCTAAATCTAGAAGAAGTTACCGCCAATTTTCAAAAACACCAATCGACTTATATCAATTTAGTTCTTTTTTAAGATGCTTAGAACATGTTTCAATTGATAATGAAAGAAGAGCATTATATCCATCAGCTGGAGGCTTGTATGCTGTTTCCATTTGGATTCATATAAAAAAAGATAGTGTACTAGGTTTAAGAGCTGGTTTATATCAATACTCTCCATATTACCACAACTTAGTTCCAGTTGTAAAAGACATTGAGTTAACAACCGATTTACATTTAGGACCATCTAATCGAGAAATGGCTGCCAATTCTGCGTTTACAATATTTCTTTTAATAAATCCAGAAGATATAGCCCCTGTTTATGGAGAAAGCGCTGAGCAATTAGCATTATTAGATGCAGGTTATTTAGGGCAATTGCTTTCTAGTACAGCAATAGAAAATGGTCTTGGATTATGCGCCATTGGTCAAATAGATTTCGAAAAAATAAGATGGTTATTCCCACAATCTAATCTGGTTTATTTACATGCTTTAATGGGAGGAAAAATTGATCACTTGTCTAAAAATATGACTAATAGAATAAGAAAAAAGCTATGATTATAGAAGATAAAAAAATACCAGTTTTAGGGCAATTAAAAAGTAAAGGTATTTTGATTGAATGGATAGATGATTCTGTTTATGTTACTGCTAATTCTGATCAATGGAACTCAGGACTACGTGATATATTGTCGGAATATGATTATGAAATTTCAAAGGAGTTAGCAGAAAGCGTTATTGAATCAAGTGATTTAGTTGTTTGTGAAGAAATAGGTCCAGTATCTCCATCTCAAGAGCGACTATTAAATGTGGAGAGGTTATTACCTCAATCTATTTTATATCAACAGCCAGAGACATTATTCATGTATGGCCAATTAAATATTGAAGCTTTAAAATATAGTATTAATGAAGTCATAAATCATCAAGGATCATTACGAACTGTATTTAGAAATTTAAAAGAAAAAAATAGGTATCCAATACAAATCGTAAATCAGTTTGAAAAAAGAGATTTGGAATTTATTGATTTATCAAAAGTAGATAACCCTAAAGACGATTTATATTCAATTATTTGGAAAAAATCACATCTCAAATTTTCTCTACGTAAAGGTCCTTTATTTAGATTTTTAGTTGTTAAATTAGATAAAGAAGAGCACATATTTATGTTTTCAATTCATCACTTAATAAGTGATGGTTGGTCTAGCGAACTAGTTTTAAAACAGTTATCACACTACTATAATGCAAAAATTAATAATACAGCACCATCCATAAGTCCTTTAGAAATTACTTTTAGTTCGTATTGTAAAACCCTTCAAGAGAAAAGCCATATAGAAGCACTTAAAAAGTCTATTAATTATTGGAAAAAAGAATTAGAAGGTCCTTATAAACCTATACAATTTAGTCCTAAAAATAGAGTAGATGCGCTTTCATTAAAAATTGTGGTGCACAAGATTAAAATAGAGGCAGCACTTATAAAAAAAATAGAAAAAGAATCTTCATTATTAGCAATAACAGTTCCTTCAGTGCTTCTAGGTGTTTTTGCTTTAGTTTTACATAAAACTTTTAAAAGTGATGATATTAGGATAGGCACCATGTTTGCAAATAGGATGTCAAAAAAAATAGAAAAAACAGTAGGTTTCTTAGCTAACATGCTAATCATTAGATTTTTGATAAACAATAATTTGAATCATACAGATTGGCTTAAGTCTTGTAACAAAAAGCTTCAAAATGCGATGTCAAATCAAGAAATTCCTTTTCAAGAAGTTGTAGCTGCATTAGAAAGTCAAGATGCTTATAATTTAAAAGATTTGCTTCAGGTTAAATTTGTCATAACAAATGTGTCTAAAGAACCCATAAAATTTGAAGGACTAAAGCACGAATTAAAAAACTTAATAGATGGTACGCAAATAGGCATAACATCAATGGATTTAAGAGTTCATCTAGTCCCACAGCAAAATGGAGATTATTCAGGCACTATTAGTTATAAAAAAGGGTTATTTAGTGAAGCCCAAATTCATGAACTTTGGAACACATATTTAAAACTGTTGCAAGAAGTATTTTAAGCACATGACAAAATTAAAAGATACAAATAATATATCTGATATTTTAAATGGCATAGATTCAGATATTATAATAAATGGACAGGTTATAGGTAAATCTATTATCGTTTTGGAAGAAGAGGTTGAATTGACCAAAGAGATGATTCCTTCCAGACGTAAAGAATTTTTATCAGGAAGAACTTGTGCAAGATTATGTCTTCAAACTTTAGGGTTTTATAAGTATCCACTTTTAATGCATACCAATAATAGAGCTCCATATTGGCCAGAACCTTGTGTTGGTAGCATTACACATTCTAATAGATATTGCATGGCAGCTGCTGCTCTAAAAGAAAATTTTTTAGGATTAGGAATAGATATAGAACAATTAAACGCTGTGACTTCAGATATTCTTCCTTATATAGCTACTAAAAACGAAATGACTAAATTACAATTAGAAAGTTGGGATTGGCAAACAGTAGTATTTAGTATCAAAGAAGCCATTTATAAGTGTGTTAACCCAATCACAGGAGTATACTTTGATTTTCTTGATGTAGAAATTGAATTCTTATCAAATTTTGAGTTTAGATGTAATGTCAAATTTTTAAACAGTCCGTTTAATTATGTTCAAGGTTATTATTTTAAAAATCCATTTATTATAGCAATTGCATTTATTCCCGCCTTGACTAGAGAAAACTGAAAAACCACCTTGTCATTTTACGAAAAAAATCATATAGTTCTAAATAGGCTCACGAATACTCCCTATTATACAGAAACACAAAACTACATTCACCACATAAAAATGTACACAAAAAGGGTATACAAATGCTTCATAGTCCCATTATTGGAACAACCCGTTCGCGTAGCTGGCTTATACTTTCTAACATATTGTTCAAAATCCACAATAAAACGATAGTCCAGTTTTTTAAGTAAGATATCCTCCACATGATATTCATCATTCAAAAACCTTATGATGCAACGCTCCGTAATGAAATAATTCTTCATCATCCCTGGTCTAAGGGAAGCACATATTTGGAAGATCCTTTCCCTCTTTTACGGTTATTGTCCCACAAAGAAGCCTTTAAATTGCGATTTAAACTGAATTCCAATCGCTTTCCATCCACCGTAATTCGTGCATAGATTTTCATTTCCTCTATGTCACGTTCATTTTTTCTGGCTAGAAAAATAACTGATAATCTGCTGTTTTCATGCATGTTATATAGCTTAAGGTTAACATATTTTAGTGGTACAAACACCTTTAAAAGCTATTAAAGTTACAACATTTATAGTACTATTTCATTCCCGAATTAGACACCAATGTCATGATCTCATGTGGTTTCTTATGGTTTCATGTCATTTCCTAAAAAACATAAAACGCTGAAAATCATAAAATTAACAGCGTTATGCAACTACATGAAAATGTTAAGTCGGGATGACAGGGTTTAAATAATCCCAAAAACTCTCATTGCAAATAAAACTTTGCTTTATTTAAAAATAAAAGCTTCAGCTTTTTTAAGAAAGTAAACTTTCTACAAAAACTAAAGCTTTTATTTAGTCGGGATGACAGGATTTGAACCTGCGACCACACGACCCCCAGCCGTGTACGCTAACCGGACTGCGCCACATCCCGAATTATTTTAATTTTATGACAAAAAGAAAAAGCCGAAACTATTCTATGGCTTCGGCTTTTTAATACTATTATATGCTAGTTATAATTTGAAGTAGACACCTCAAAAGTAGAGTCTTTAGCTGCTAAATAACGTTCAGCATCTAATGCAGCCATACAACCAGTACCTGCTGCTGTAACAGCTTGACGGTAAACATGGTCTGCTGCATCACCAGATACAAAAACACCTTCAATGTTAGTTTTAGATGTTCCAGGAACATTAATTATATATCCTGTTTCATCTAAATCTAAAAACCCTTTAAAAATATCTGTATTTGGTTTATGCCCTATAGCTACAAAAAATCCAGTTACTGGAATTTCGCTTTTTTCATTTGTTTTATTATTAAAAACACGAACACCAGTAACTACTTGATCATCTCCTAAAACCTCATCAGTTTCTGTATTAAATAAAATCTCTATATTCTCAGTATTCTTAACTCTGTTAGCCATAATTTTAGAAGCTCTAAATTCATCTCTTCTAACAAGCATTGTTACTTTTTTACAAAGTTTAGACAGGTAATGAGCTTCTTCACAGGCCGAATCTCCTGCACCTACAATAACCACTTCTTGATTTCTATAAAAGAATCCATCACAAACAGCACAAGCAGATACACCTCCTCCAAGTTTTAAATATTTTTGTTCAGAATCTAAACCTAAATATTTTGCAGAAGCCCCTGTTGAAATAATAACCGTATCACAATGAATCTCTTTCTCATCATTAACCCATACTTTATGAACATCTCCTGAGAAATCTACTTTTGTAATCCAACCATCGCGAATATCAGCTTCAAATCGTTGCGCTTGCGCTTGTAATTGCATCATCATTTCTGGTCCTGTTACTCCTTCTGGGTATCCAGGAAAATTCTCAACTTCATTAGTTGTTGTTAATTGCCCTCCTGGTTGGGTTCCTTGATATAGTATAGGTTTCATATTAGCTCTGGCAGCATATATTGCCGCTGTATAGCCTGCTGGACCAGAACCTATTATTAAACATTTTACATTTTCTATTGTATCAGACATAATTGCTCTTAAGTTTTATTAAAACAAAAGTAGAATTTTTGATTAAAACCTTACGTATAAGTTATCAACAGTTTTTATATACTCATAATTACTAACTATCAATTTAAATCTATGTTTGTTTTTTTTGTAAATTGTAGAAAACTGATTATCAATTATTTAATTTAAAGATTATGAAAAATTATTTATTTATCATCTGCATCACTCTATTTTTTTCTTGTAAAGACAATAATAACAAAACGAATTTAAAAGAAAACACTTTTAATACTGATACTAAAATTGCTTCTTTGGAAGGAGCTTGGGAGTTAACTAGCTTTTTAAACTATAGGGAAGATGGCTCTGTAGACACCATCAAATCTTCCAACTCATTTAAACAAATGAAAATGTTCTCTGAAACCAAAATAATGTGGAGTAGATTACGAACTATAGATTCATTAGATTGGTTTGGTGTTGGAGATTACGCATTTAAAGACGGGATATTAACTGAAGTCTTAGATTATGGTTCTAAAGCTATGAATAACCGTATAGAGTCAAAAAAGAAATTTATTTTCAATATAAGCCTTGATAAAAATGAATTCACTCAAATTGAAACAGACAGCATAGGTAAGCCTATATATGCAGAAACCTATTTAAGAGTGGACTAAATTTTTATTTTCTTTTTGATGAATCCCGTTCTATTAATTTAGATTCTAAAACAATGGTCTGTCCCTTTTTGGGAATACTTTTATTAATAATATGTTTTAATAGTAAATCTGTGGCTATTTTTCCTATTTTAAATCCAGACTGGTCAATTGTTGTTATAGATGGCTCTATAACCCTAGAAACAGGTTCATTACTAAAACCAACTATTGCTACATCTTCTGGTGTTTTAATTCCGTGTTCCTTCAAATATTTCATAGCACCTATTGCCGCTAAATCATTAGACGAAAATATACCATCTATTACTAAGCCCTTTTCTAATAGTTTTTCTACACACTCATAACCATCTTTCTCCATAAGTCTGGAACTTAATACATACTCACTTTTAAATGGAATTCTATATTTAGATAACGCTGCTTTATATCCTTCAAAACGTTTTTTATAAATTTCCACTTCTAATGGTCCAGAAAAATGAACAATATTTTTACACCCTTTAAGAATTAAATGTTCTGTAGCATCAAAACCGCCTTTAAAATCGTCTATAATCACACAACTATAACCTGGTATATGGCAATGCCTGTCAAAAAAAACAAGGGGCACACCACTTTTTCTTAAAACTTCTAAATGTTTATAATCAATCGTTTCCATAGAAACCGAAATAAGCAAACCATCTACCCTATTTGAAACCAATCCATCTACTATTTTCTTTTCTCTATCTAATAGATCTAAAGATTGACAAATTATAACATTATACCCTGCTTGATAAGCAGTTTCTTCTATACCTTGAATTGCTGAGGAAAAAAAATGACGCGATATTCTAGGAACCACAACACCAATGGTATTAGTAACATTTTTACGTAAATTTGAAGCTAGTAAATTACGTTGATAACCTAATTCTTCTGCTTTAGCCAAAATCATTGCTTTAGTATCCTCCTTTACTCTTGGACTATTATTTAACGCTCTAGAAACGGTTGAGCTGTCTATTTTTAAAGCCCTAGCTATATCATGAATGGTAGGTTTATTGATTTTATTAATCACTTATTTTTAATTAATTAATCTTAATTTTATTTTTTAAAACAAATATAACTATTAATTTAAATCCAATCGATTGGATTTAAATTAATTTTAATACATTTGTAAAATTTACATTTTTACTTTTAAATTGTAAAAAACCATTAATACATAAATAATAATACTAAAATAATGAAAAGCAATTACGAAGTTAGGTATGCTGCATCTCCACAAGATGTAAAATCATACGACACAAAAAGATTAAGAGACGAATTCTTAATTGACAACTTAATGAAACCTGATTCATTAAATTTAGTCTATTCTCACTATGATAGATTCATTTCAGGAAGTGCTGTTCCTGTTAATACTACTTTAAAACTTGAAACCATAGACCCTTTAAAGGCTGAGTATTTTCTTGAAAGAAGAGAGTTGGGTATTATTAATATTGGAGGCTCTGGTACTGTAACTGTTGATGGAACTGAATATGATTTAGGTAATAGAGAAGCACTATACGTTGGCCAAGGAAACAAAGACATTACTTTTTCTAGTAAATCATCAAGTAATCCTGCAATGTTTTATTTAAACTCAACACCTGCACATAAAGCATATCCAAATAAAAAAATTGGGATTAATGAGGTTGAAGTTGTTGAATTAGGTGCTCCAGAAACAGCCAATGCCAGAACACTAAGAAAATACATTGTAAACAGTGTTGTTAGCGTTTGTCAATTACAAATGGGTATGACAGAGCTTAAAGCAGGAAGTGTTTGGAATACTATGCCAGCACACGTACATGACAGAAGAATGGAAGTATATTTCTATTTTGACGTTCCTGAAGATCAAGCTGTTTGTCATTTTATGGGACAACCACAAGAAACTAGACATATTTGGATGCAAAATAATCAAGCAGTAATTTCTCCTGCATGGTCTATTCATTCTGGTTCTGGCACAAGTAATTATACTTTTATCTGGGGAATGGCTGGTGAAAACTTAGACTACGGAGATATGGATCATTGTAAAATAAACGAATTAAAATAAAAAATAAAATTATGTCTATTAACTTATTTGACCTTACAGGAAAAGTTGCCTTAATAACAGGTGCTGTACACGGATTAGGAATGGCTATGGCCAAAGGTCTTGGAAATGCAGGAGCTACAATAGTTGTAAATAACAATTCTGAAGATAAATTAACAGAAGCTGTTAACGAATATAAAGCTTGCGGACTTAATGCTCATGGTTACGTATTTGATGTAACTAATGAAAAAGCAGTAATTGAAGCCATTGCTAAAATTGAAGCCGAAGTAGGCCCTATAGATATTCTTGTAAATAATGCTGGAATTATTAAAAGAACGCCTATAGTTGATATGGAGGTAACAGATTTCGAATTAGTTATTAAAGTAGACCTTGTAGGTCCTTTTATAGTATCTAAACAAGTTGCCAAAGGAATGATTGAAAGAGGTGGTGGAAAAATCATTAATATCTGCTCAATGATGAGTGAATTAGGAAGAAATTCTGTTAGTGCTTATGCAGCTGCTAAAGGAGGTCTTAAAATGTTAACAAGAAGTATGGCAACAGAATGGGCAAGGTTTAATATCCAAACAAACGGTATAGGCCCAGGTTATTTTGCTACAACACAAACAGCTCCTATTAGATTAGATGGGCATCCTTTTAATGATTTTATCATTAATAGAACGCCTGCGGCTCGTTGGGGAGATCCAGAAGATTTACAAGGTGCTGCTATATTTTTAAGTTCTAAAGCAAGTGACTTTGTAAACGGACATGTAGTATATGTAGATGGTGGAATTCTTGCAACTATAGGGAAACCTTCAAACGAAGATTAAATTATTTTAAAGTTTTACTACTTTATAACTAGTCATAAAAAGAGGCTGTCTGAAAAGGCGGTCTCTTTTTGTTTTGCA
>TARA_R110002050_G_scaffold298901_1_pt1 | contig 59542 bp, 44 predicted proteins | sample TARA_R110002050 | Tara Oceans TARA_R110002050 (sample SAMEA4396988) | marine metagenome | biome: Polar Biome; feature: [DCM] deep chlorophyll maximum layer (ENVO:01000326); material: water (ENVO:00002006), including particulate matter (ENVO:01000060) such as... | depth 25 m
CCAAACGCGGCGCGATAACAATGCCTTTGGCTTTGCAAGCCGGGCCACACCTGCCACGCCATCAGCGTGGTACACCAAGAACATTTAATAGAACCGAATATTTCAATGGGAAAATTCAATCCTATTTTTTGGGACTGCAAATATAGCATAATCCTTGGAAATAAAAAGATATGTTACATAAAAAAGGACACTAATATTTTTAGTGCCCTTTTCATGGAAAATACAGGTAATAATTCCGTTATCTATACAGGGTGAAGTGGCCCATAAACTGCTGCTTATCCTCGTCATTGGCATTCACTTCATACCAATAATCCCCAGAAGGTAAGGCTTTGCCATCATAATTACCATCCCACCCGGATACCTGGTCCAAAATAGCCACTACCCTACCATATCGGTCATAAATCTTAACCTCCAAATTAGGGAAATAGTCCCTATTGTCGGGAAACCACTCATCATTCATATTATCTCCATTCGGAGTAAAGAAATTTGGTACTACCAACATACCCGTAAATTTAAACGGAATGGATATTGTAGCCTCGCAACCCATACGATCTACAACTCTCACCGTAACATTGGTATCTTGGTTGGACAAAAACACATTTACTGCACCATATGAGTCCCCTTGGAAAAAATATTCGTAATCGCCAAAGCCTCCAGTCGCTGTTGCAGTAACCTCATTTGGACCTGTTTTTATGGCTGTCAAAGTCAATGGTTCATACGCATCCACAGTAAAGTCAACTGAAGTAGCACAACCATTTTCATGATATATGTAAACAGTATGATCGCCTGCCGGCAAATCTCCAAAAACAGTTTGGGTATTGGCCAAGGTCATATCGTCCACATCCAAGGAAAAGAGCAATCTAGGCATTAAACTAGTATCCGTCATTCGAATGGTAACCGTGCTATTTGGGAATATTCCCTCACAACCGTATTCTACAACAGGCTCTGCACTTAGGTCAACACCTATCATAATGGGGACAACAACATTTGTTTCACACCCCATAGCATCCCGAATGAAGACCACATAGGTTTCACCGCCCATTAAATTATCAAAAAACAAGGTATCGTTTCTCTCAAATACTTCATCTCCAACAGAGTTTGGCCCAATAATCCTTGTCTCATAATATTCCACTCCGGTAAGTATGTCCACAAAGGGTGTACCACCCATCATGGTCAACTGTGCAGAACCATCAGCTGCATTGATACAGGTCTCCGGAGTGGTATCTACATTGGCTACCACCAATTCCTCCGGCTCCGTAATGGTTACTTCCTGCAAAATATTACATCCCAACTCGTCCTGTACTATTATCTCGTAGGTTCCAGGAGGTAAATCCGTAAAAGTAAAGGAATTTGGATTCAAAGGATCTTCCCCTTCAAAGAACTCACTTAAGGTATCGGAGATGGAGAAACGAATCTTTCCTGTACCACCACTGGCTTCAATAATGACCTGACCATCTACATCCCCATAACAACTAACAGGTACCATTTCCAAACGATCCAAAATCAAAGGGTCTTTGGGAGTTATCAAAATTTCCTCGGAAATAGCAGTACATCCCAAACTAGTGGCATAGACATAATACGATCCCGGTGGCAAATCCCTAAATATACCCGAGCTTTGAGCTCCCCTCACAATATCAGCTGCAACAGGGGGCCTTGGAACTCCAGGGGTTCCACTATCCAATACATTGTTTACCAACGTATAAATGTAGTTCCCTACCCCTCCAAAAGCCTCAGATCTCACAATACCGGTGGGTTGTCCTGCACATTTAATATTGGCATCTACCAGATCAAGGGCTATAACCAATGGTAAAGCAGGATCAAGGTTAATTTCATTCGATTTCTGTTCTGGACAACCATTGCCATTTTGTACATCAAATTGATAAGGACCTGGATTAAGATTTACATCGGGTATAATAATCTCAGTGGTAATTACATCAATTCCACCAAAAGAAACAAAAGGATCAGTAGTACCCGACCTACGATAGAAATACTCCATTCCAGCAACTGGATTTGCAATAGTCAATTCCATACGGCCCTCATCCCCACAACCAGGTGCCAAAGTCTCCACAAGATCGGCATCTACGGGCAATGGATCTTGGATAAAGACCGGTAGGGTAGTAAAACTACATCCCCAACCGTCATAGACCACTATAGTATAATTTCCTGTTGGAAGGTTAGGGAATACAGCAGACTCCTGTAAACCACTGGTATTTACAATATTGCCCAATGCATCCAACCTATTCAACTGGAATAGATATTCCTCGCCATCCCCATTAGTATCCTCACCACCGCTTACATTGTAAGCTTCAATTATTCCGTCATTTGATCCAGGGCAGAGTAAAGGCTGTACAATTCTAATATCGGCAGCAATCGGTACAGGTGGACTAATGATGAAATCCTCCATTACCACACACCCTCCAGAGTCACGAATACCTACACGATATGTACCGCTTATTAAATCGCTGAATACGTTATTGACAGAAAAGGAAGCAATCATAAGATAAGTCCCAGGAGCAGTTTCCAATTCCAACTGATATTCATAGCCTCCCCAGCCGCCATCGCCCGAAACCGTAATTTCACCCCTACCCGGGATAAAACAAGTTACATCCGCAGTTTGGGCCGGAGTGGGATCCAAAGGTCTATCAGGCCCGTGTACCGTTGTTGTGTTACTAACGGTATCACAAAATGGACTATCTACAGCCTCTACCCTCACCAATAAGTTCCCAGCGGGTACGCCTGTAATTATTTCAGGGGTATTTATAGGATTGGTCGTATCGAAACTACCGGTAACCCCTGTGCTGGTTTCAACACCTGAGGCATCACGGGAAAATACTTCATAGTTATAAATACCGGTATAATTATTTAGTTCAATACTAATTTCCCCATCAGATCCATTAAAACAAGTTACTGGTTTCACCTCATTAATAACAGCCTCTATAAGGTTGTAGTCCGGAACATTATAAGTTGGCGTAACAAATAAACAGCCACCGTTTGCAATATCCCTCACGGCAAATATATAGTCTCCCGGTGTATCCAAATCCCAAACAATCCTATCGGCCCCACCGGTGAGTCGCTCTGGCTGTGAACCCAAAGGCAATATTTCAATGCCATAGTTTCCTGGCCCTTGGTCTATAATTATCTCTACATTACTTGCCATTACACCAGATCCCGAAGCATCGCAGGTAATAGGGTTAAGTTCGTTAAAGCTGAAGCTTAGCCCGGACGGGGGAGTCAAATTGACCGTGTCGGTAATTTCACAACCATTGTCATCCCTTATGGTTACAATGATAGTTTGGGGACCACCATTATCAATAATCTCAAAGGTATTACTACTCTGGAAATTGGTTCCATCAAATACGGCAGTTCCATCATTTATACTGTAAGTGTATGGACCCGTACCTGTCAATGTACCAGATCCGTCGCCATTGGTATCGGTATAAGCTGTAATTATTGTTGTATTAAAAGTATTGCTGGACGGATTACAGGTAAATGGTGGTGCTGTTGCCACTCCCATTAATGCCGTCGGTTCCAAAATATTAGCAGGTACACGCGGCGATGTACACCCTCTGCTGGACACTACCTCAACCTCATAGGTGTCAGCCGTCAAATTATCGAAAATTGCATCGGCCTGACTCGTAACCAAACCTCCTCCACTGTCATACAAATTATAAACAAAAGGTCCGTCCGTAGCCGAAGCCGCTACCAAATCCACCGAAATACTGCCATCGGCACTTCCGAAACACGAAATGTCCTCGGTTAATATTGAATCAATAATTGGCTGATCTACCGTAATAATTTCTACTACCGCGGTATCCTCACATAACGGTGTAGTATTAGAACTTCTATCCGTTACGGTAATGGTATAATTCCCAGGAGGTAAGGCGGTAAACACTGGATCGTCCGATTGATTTACCACGAAACCGGCACCATCGTCCAAAACATAATCAAAATCCCCGCTACCACCTGAAGTTACAACGGTAATAGAACCATCTGCATTATTACAGGAAGGCTCCGCCGTTGCACTGGCGGTTATGGAAAAAAAGTCGAACACCTCAAAAGTATTGGTTGCAGTACACCCGTTACCATCCCTTACCGTCATAGTATAAGTCCCTGGATTGGGGACAGTGAAAAGCGGGCTATCTTGAAATCCGTTGCCCATATCGTATTGAAAAGTAGTTTCCGGGGCCGGCCCACTGTTTAGTGGCGAGGTAACTTCTACATTATAGGAGGCCACTACAAAACACTGATTGGTAACATCAATAGCAGGTACCGCAGCTCCAGGATCTTCTGAAATGGTCACAGTTGTGAAAGAACTACAACCACTGGCATCCTGTACATATATATCATAATCTCCTGGAGACAGATCATAGTCCGTTGTTGCCGAATAAGCCCCGACTGGCGTTGTGGTAGGTACCACTGAAAATTGGTAAGGCCCTGTTCCCCCTACACCCCGTATCACCAAATGACCATCCGGATCAATACAATTGGCATTGGTATTACTATCTATGCTAACGCTTGGAATATCTTGAACTATGGATACCAATGCCTCACCCACACATCCACTGGTTAGGTCTTCGGCGAAGATCTGATAATTACCAGGGTTAAGAGCTGTTAGATCAGGATATGGTCCGGCAGATGGCATAATTGTAGGTGCCAAAATTAGATTTCCTGTATCGGTATCATATACTGTGATTTCTACGTTGACCCCAGAGGTACCGGTAACGTTATAGGAAATGGTTCCATTACCGGCAACATCACACGAAGCGGAAGTTGCGGTAGCATTTACAGTTAATGAAGGTCCTGGAATAGGATCTATCTGTTCAACATACCTACAACCCAAAGCATCAATAACTTCAACAAAATATGTTACTCCATATTGAATCTGTCCGGTAAAATCATGGGTATCCCCATCAATATTGGGTGCCCCCAAGGCTCCTCCAACCAAACCAATTTGATATGCAGGTGTTCCTCCTACAATATCTACAATATATGTAAAAGTAGTAGTACAATCTTGTGGGTCTGTTGTTGAAACAGGCACCAAATCGATTGTATTTTGATCAATGACTACCTCATCACGATCTTCACAACCGGCGGCATCATTTGTAATTACGGTATATGATCCCTGTGGCAGATTCGGAAAGTTTTCGGAGGTACTGGCTGTTGGACCAATGGTGTTAAGAACAACTCCTGCGGCATTCACCAATGTATAGGTATAAGGTGATACGCCATTGGCAATTGCCGTAACATCTATAGACCCAAAAGTTGCCACCCCCGAACAAACTGCATCATTTGGCACCACTGTGGCGTCCACCCCTGGATCTGGTGCTCCAATCGTAAAATCAACATCTATAAAACACCCTCTGCTATCCCTAACATAATAGGTATAATTTCCTGGTGAAAGGTTCCCATAAACAGCTTGATTGGTATATGTAATACCATCAATACTATAGGCGTACGGAGCTACCCCTACCGTAGTATCAGGTAACAATTGCACTATCCCGGTATTGGGGTCATTACAACGTGGGTTGGTAACATCGGCGGATGCCGCTATTATATCTGTTGGGCTTATGGTAACCACATTGGTTTCCACCACACAACCATTACCGTCCGTAATTTGGAACTGGTAAGTACCGTCACTTGGAGTTGTATAAATAAAACTACTTCCTGCAATAGGTGTAGTAGGTCCATATGCCCCTCCATTAAAACTGACTGCATAATTGGCATAGGGTGGATTTCCATTTCCGATATTGACTCGGATATCCGCATCACCTGCACCAGGTACCAGGCTACAAGTAAGTTCTTTTTGTATACTGACCGTAGAAGTAGTCTGTGCCCTTATATTCCTAACCACCGAATCCATACAGTTATTTCCATCCCTAACCTCAACAGTATGGTTGCCAGGGTTAAGACCACTAAAACTTGCACTGGCACCACCTGCTGCCCAAGGCCCATTGTCTATTCGGTATTCATAGTTCCCATCTCCTCCACTGGCATTGACCACCATGGTAGTGGCATTGGTACTATCAAAACAAAAATCAGAGGCTCCAGTGTCCAATACCAATGTTGGTGCTGTTAACATGGTAAATGTATAGCTAGCTGAAGCGGTGCAACCACCGCCATCTTCCACACTTATGGTGTATGGTCCTGAATCATCTGTTAAACCTGTGAAATTTGGATTGCTCCTAGGGCCTACAGTACTTCCGTTAGGCCGGGTAAGAGTATATTGAAATCCGCCCCACCCGCCGGAGGCATTCCCGTTAACAGCACCCCTATTGTTATTCTGACAACTCATATCCGTCCATATGGGAGCTATGGTCAAGGATGATGATGGCTCCGAAATAGTCAAGGTTGCCGTATCAACGCAATTGGTATCTTCATCCGTTACCGTTATAGTATAGGAACCAGCACTTAATCCACTTACAGAAACTATGTTGGAAGTCTGGCCGGTAACTACAGGATCGGCATCTATTTGATACGCATAGGTACCGCTAAATCCGTCCACTATAAAACGGCCTGCCCCCTCGCTATCGCCAAAACAGGTGACATTGGTCAGCAACTGACTTGTAACCCCAATAGAACTTATATCGGTTATGGCGAAACTTTCTGTAAAACTACAACCAGCAGAATCGGTTACCCTAAAGGTATAACTACCAAGCCCTAAGCCGGTAAAGGTGTTGGATCCACCATTATTTACACTTGTCGGGGCTATAATTTCATAGGTACTTATAGCCGTGCCACCTGTTACCGCAAGGGAAACGGATGCCGTACCTGTGGCACAATCTATACTGGATACCGCAAAATCGATATCCGTAGGTTTATCCAACGGATTAAAAACAATGGCCGGTAAGGTGGTAACACAGCCATTCGCATCCCGTATCTGAGGGGAATAGGTTCCTGCAGAAATACCATTAAAGACCGTATTGTTCAGAATGAAGCCAGATCCAATACTGTACTCATATGGACCTACACCTCCGCTAACTCCTGAAAAAGTAATCTGCCCCCCACTTTCGTTTAAACAACTTGGGGTTTGGGTGGCGTTGGCACTTCCTAAAATAGTTGAAGGTGTCGCTATAGTCCTACTAACCGCCGGTGTGGTACATGAAAAAGTATCTTGTTGATACCTTATTACTATATCATAGTTCCCTGGTGCCAAATTGGAAAACACATTACTGTTCTGAAACGTACCACCATTATTAATACTGTACTCCAGATTATAACCATTACTATTCGTTACATTTACAGTAATACTACCATTATTGGATCCTCCACAGTTGGCGTCTATAGAACTAATATTATATACTGGGGGTGGAATATTCTCAACATCCACAACAGCATTTTTAGTACACCCATTGTCATCCCTTACCACTATATTATACGTACCGGGACTATTTACCGTATGTGTGGTGGAAGTAGCAAAACTTCCTCCGAAGGCTCCTCCATTAACACTATATTCATACGGTCCCGTACCACCACTTGCATCAATGGTAATATCCACAGAAGTAGCACCACAGCCAAAACTGTCTGTGGCAAAGGCCGTAGCATCTACAGGAACAAGTCCTGCACCTATGGTAATTGGATTGCCATCAATAGTACTAATGGTTTGGGTACAACTGCTGCCCGCCTGAACAGATACCGAATAGGTACCGGCCCCGAGATTATTAAAGGTATGTGTGTTAGAACCATTTGGTCCAAAGGTGTTCATGGTAACACCATTTCTAATTAACCTATAACTATAAAATCCGGGTACCCCAGAAATGTCGATGCTAATACTTCCCTTATCACCACTACAGATGATATCTACCTTGGAAACATCTACCGTCATATCCACTGCACTTATGGTTACGGTTTGGGATGGAAAAACACAGGCACTTGGGGAAGCATTTTTTAAGCGAGTATATACCTGATAATTACCAGGTGTAGTTATATCAAAATACGGATTGTCCTGATAAGGGCCTGCAGCAGAATTAAGGCTGTATTCGTAGCCGGCAGGAACATTGGTAACCTCTACCCTACCTGGATTTCCACAGATAATGTTTTGGGTACTAAGTTGGGGGTTCAATGGGTTTGAAGAAACCCTAAAGTAATAAAAGGCCCCGGATCCTACCCTTACACGATATTCTCCCGCAACAGCGGGATCACTGGCATCAAGGAAATATGTCGCACTTGTTACTGCCGGCCCATAACAACTATTATCCTTCACAGGGCAGGTATCCGTTCCAACAAAAACACAGCTGGCAGAAAGTTTCTGCCAGGTAATGGTGCCAGAACCGCTTACTGAAATAGTTCTATCATCACCAGTTCCACATAGGAAAAATTTAGCCAAAGTACTACCGTCATTGGTACAGGTTACCTCTTCATTGGCGCCATTGATGATTGTAGCGAACATCATTGGACTTGAAATAGCTTCTATTTCAGCCTCTTTGTCGGCATTTATTTTTGAATCATTTCGTACGTTATTCTCCTGACTTTCTTCAACTACCGTTTCCGTCGAATTTATATTCTCGACAGCAGATGACACATCCGCGATAAGTTCGTAAACTATCGAGTTGGCCTTCGAGGCACTAAACACAATGCTTAGTGCTAACAGAAGTAAGGCATAATAGACATGCCGTGGTTTTTTCGGGAGCATAGATTAAGTAGGTTTTACAAAATACATTTGGACTTGGGGAAGTCTAAGTATATTCTTGGTGTATTAGTTTAAACTTATATTTTATATTTATCTTTAGCGTTCTAAGCTACATTATTAATTATTTAACGTTGAATTATGAAAAATAGTATCCCAATTATATTCATTGCCTTAATGTTTTTGAATTTATCTTGTGCACAACAATCTGAAAATGAGGTAAATAACATAGATAATCCACCGTTCACCACTGAGCTAATAATCGATGAACTACAACTACCGTGGGGATTTACCTTTCTTCCGGATGGTAGTATGCTCATCACGGAAAAGGCTGGTCAATTGATCCATTTTAAGGATGGCAAAAAAAATATAGTGGACAATGTTCCTCCGGTATATGTTAGGGGCCAAGGAGGGCTGTTGGATGTTGTCCTACATCCCGATTACGCCAACAATGGATGGATCTATATATCCTATGCTTCCGAAGAAGGTGATGAAAAGGGGGGGAATACGGCCATTATTAGGGCAAAGTTGAACAACAACAGCCTTACCGACACCCAATTATTGTACAAGGCCACCCCCAACACTACCAAAGGTCAGCATTTTGGTTCCAGAATCACCTTTGATGATAAGGGCTATCTATTCTTTTCCATTGGAGAACGTGGAGACCGGGACGTTAACCCCCAGGATATTACCAGGGATGGCGGTAAAATATATCGTTTAAACGCGGACGGGAGCATTCCTTCCGACAATCCTTTTGTAAACACCGAAGGGGCAAAAACTGCCATATATAGCTATGGACATAGAAACCCACAAGGTCTGATTAAAAACCCAATGACCGGGGAAATCTGGGACAACGAACACGGTCCACAGGGCGGGGATGAAATAAACATTATTGAAAAAGGAAAGAATTATGGTTGGCCGGTAATTACCTACGGTATCAACTACAGTGGCACCCCTATTACCGACAAGACCGAAATGGAAGGCATGGAGCAGCCAATACACTATTGGGTGCCATCCATAGCACCCAGTGGTATGGCTTTTGTTACCTCGGAAAAATACCCTGATTGGAAAGGTAATTTATTAATTGGCTCCCTAAAGTTTCAATACTTGGAAAGGCTTGAGCTAAAGGGCAATAAAGTTGTTTACAGAGAAAAACTAATGCCCAACTTGGGACGTGTTCGGGACGTTAGACAAGCCCCGGACGGTTTCATATACGTGGCCGTGGAAGGCAAGGGAATCTATAAACTGGCACCAAAAAAATAATACTTCTTTCTCACATATCATTATCCTAAAAAGTAACACATGAAGCTTTTGCTTTTAACTTATATTTCATCTATTTCCTTGTTAACCATTTTAATGTTCCAAGACAAGGAATTGGAGGAAAGCATTGAGAGAGGTGCGGATATCTATTCTGACTTTTGTATAAACTGCCATATGGCGAATGGGGAGGGTGTTGAAAAAACATTCCCTCCATTGGCAAAATCAGATTTCTTATTAAACAAAAGGGAAGAAAGTATTAGGGGTGTAAAATACGGCCAACAAGGTTATATATTGGTAAATGGAGTAGCCTATAACAACATTATGCCCCCAATGGGATTGGAAGATGAGGAAATTGCAGATGTCATGAACTATATCCTAAACTCTTGGGGAAATAAAAGTGACAGCATAGTAACCCCTGAAGAGGTTAGTATCAATGTGAATAAATAGTTCAGCCCTTACCCGCTTCTATGGCATTCTTTACAGAACCATATTTCTTTAATAGTTTCTCGGCCTCGGTGTAACCTATTTTTAATTCCTCAACCAAATATCGGGTTCCACGATCCACCAACTTTTCATTGGTCAGTTGCATATTTACCATTTTATTGCCCTTCACCCTACCAATCCTGATCATCAAAGCTGTGGAAATCATATTGAGTACCAACTTTTGTGATGTACCACTTTTCATCCGCGTACTTCCCGTAAGAAATTCGGGCCCTACGTTTACTGCGATCGGGATTTCAACGACTTGGGTCAAGGGAGATCCTGGATTATTGGTGATACATGCGGTCAGTAATCCATGGGAAGCCGCCTCCTTTACCCCTCCAATAACATATGGGGTAGTTCCCGATGCGGCTATTCCTACCACTGTATCGTTCTTGGTTATATCATAAGCTTCCAAATCCTTCCAAGCCTGAACGGTATCATCCTCGGCATTTTCAACGGCCTTTCTAATCGCCACATCACCACCGGCAATCAGTCCAATGACATGATCATGGGACAATCCAAAAGTAGGAGGGATTTCCGAAGCATCCAATATACCCAAACGGCCACTGGTTCCGGCACCTATATAAAAAAGCCTACCACCTTTATCGAATCTTTCCTTAAGGGCATCCACCAGTTTGGTCACTTCCGGTATAACCAAGGCTACGGCATTGGCTATCAATTGGTCCTCCTTGTTCATATTCTTCAGGATGGTTGCTGTATCCATCAATTCCAGGTCCGTATAATTTGATGGTAATTCGGTTATTTTCTGGTATTTAAACATTAGTGATTTTTTTTTAATTCCTATTACAAAAATACGTCATTTGATATCAAAACAATCAAACTTGACCCAAACTATATCTGAAATAATATACCAAACCATCATAATCGACATTGGTTATTTATACCTAAATCACATAATAAAAACCTATTTTTAGTTTTTATTATGTGATTTAATCCATTTTTCATTTTAACCTATGCCTAAAAATTTTATTGCCATATTACTTGCATTAGCACTCACCTCCTGCTCGGTATTCAAACCCTCCATACCAACACCCAAACATGAATTCAGGGGGGTATGGATAGCCACCGTAGTCAATATCGATTGGCCAAAAAGCGGCATTGACGATATTGAAAAACAGAAACTCGACTATTTAAAGATCCTTGATTTTTATAAAGATTTAAATTTTAATGCCGTAATAGTGCAAATTAGAGCCGCTGGTGACGCCTTTTATCCATCCCAGTACTCACCTTGGTCAAGATTTTTGACCGGTAATGAAGGCACTGCCCCCGAACCTTATTACGACCCATTACATTGGATGATACAGGAAGCTCATGCCAGAGGAATGGAGTTTCACGCATGGCTTAACCCTTACCGAGCCACGTTCGACGAAAAACTGGAAATCTTAAGTAAGGACCATGATTACAACCTACATCCAGATTGGATGCTGAAATACGGAAAAAAATACTATTACAATCCTGGCCTACCGGAAGTACAACAGCATTTAACAAACATAATGGGAGAAGTAGTTGCCAATTACGATGTAGATGCCGTTCACTTTGACGATTATTTTTACCCCTATAAAATAACGGATGAAACTTTTGAGGATACGGAAACCTATTCCAAATACGCACAACCACAACAGTCCATGGAAGATTGGAGAAGAAGCAATATAGACAGTCTGGTAAAAAACGTACATAAAACCATAAAAAACATAAAGCCTTGGGTACAGTTCGGCATCAGTCCGTTCGGAGTGTGGAAAAACAACTCTACCGACCCGCGAGGATCGGATACCAAAGCGGGTCAGACCACTTATGAGGACCTGTACGCCGATCCGTTGTTATGGATGAAAATGGGTTGGATAGACTATTTGGTACCCCAGGTATACTGGAGCATGGATCTACCCGTGGCATCCCATAAAAAAATTGTGGACTGGTGGTCCAAAAACAGCCATAACACCAACCTATATATTGGCAACGGACCTTACAAAATAAGAAACAATAGTGACAAAGCTTGGGACAGGAAAAAAGAACTTCCCAACCAAATAAGATTTGCCAGGAAAAATAAAAACGTAATCGGCAATGTGTTTTTCAGTGCCAAATCCCTAATGTCCAACAAAGAGGATGTGCTCAAAATATTGAAGAAAAAATACTATAACAATATCGCTTTGCCCCCTACCTCGCCCCTTCAAAAAAATGTATTTGACAATGAGATTGTAGAAACCGAGTTTGAAGAGAAAGACGGACTTCTACATTTCAGTTTACCATCCACGGAAAGACAAAATTTAAGATATGCGCTGGTGTATCTTGCCAAAAAAGAATCAAAATTAAGTCTGGAAAACACGGATAGATTAGTGGAAAAAATACCACTTTCGGACTCCGAACATTTCAGTTTTGACAGTTCAGGATTCAAAGGAAAAAAACTTTTGGCCTTAACATTTATAAATAATTTTGGACAGGAAAGTAAACCCCAAATCATCAGAATAAATTAATGTCAAAGAAGATATAATATCTTCATGAACAACAAAATAAAATCAATTTTAGAAAATAAAAATCCAACAAAATGATTCAAAAAGACAAGTGGGCATGGGCATGGGTTCCTGTTTTATACTTCACACAAGGCATTCCATACGTACTTGTAGTTACAGTTTCGGTAATAATGTATAAAAAACTGGGTATCAGTAACTCAGATATAGGTTTATACACCAGCTGGCTTTACCTTCCATGGGTATTGAAACCCCTTTGGAGTCCGTTTGTGGACCTCAATGGCACCAAACGAAAATGGTTTTTGAGCATGCAATTAATAATTTCCCTTGCTATCTTGGGAGTGGGACTAACCATTCCTTCATCCATATTCTTTACCACTACTTTGGCCTGTTTTTGGATGGCGGCTTTTGCTTCCGCAACCAACGATATTGCATCTGACGGATATTATATGTTGGGGCTTACAGAGAAGAAACAAGCCTTCTTTGTGGGCATGCGAAGTACCTTTTACAGGTTGGCAATGATTACTGGCCAAGGACTCATTGTTATCCTTGCCGGATTTTTGGAAAACTACTACGGGGACAATACCAAGGCATGGTCCGTTACTATGATCGCCGCTGCCGTTTTAATGTTGATATTGACCATTGCCAACTTTTTTGTCACTCCAAAATATGAAACATCCGAAGCTATTGTCCATGTTAAACCTGAGGGATTTTTGGATGTATTTATTTCCTTTTTTAAGAAACCCAATATTGGAATTGCCTTGGCATTTATTTTAAGTTATCGTCTTGGAGAATCCCAGTTGGTAAAAATGGCTGCCCCCTTTTTGCTGGATAAAACTTCAGCTGGAGGATTGGAATATTCCACGGAGGCGGTCGGGACCATTTACGGAACGGTCGGAGTAATTATGTTGTCCTTGGGAGGTATCCTCGGAGGAATCTTGATTTCCAAGGATGGACTAAAAAAATGGATGCTGCCCATGGTCCTGTCTTTGAATGTACCCAATGCCATGTATGCAATTCTTGCACTGACCAAAACCACCAGTATAGTAGCTGTGGTTGCAACGGTAGTATTGGAGCAGTTTGGATATGGGTTTGGATTTGCCGCCTTTCTAATCTTCCTCATCTATATTGCCGAGGGAATTTCAAAAACCTCGCACTATGCCATTGCAACCGGTTTTATGGCCCTAGGTATGATGCTGCCCGGAATGATCAGCGGTTACATTCAGGAACGGCTCGGATATGGTGGTTTTTTTGTTTGGGTGGTTATTGCTGCCCTACCAGCCCTTTTTCTTTTAAGATTTATTAAATACCCAGCCGATTACGGCAAAAAGACGAATACCGATGTTATTTAATATAGACTCATACAAAACGGCAACCAACACGCTTTCCCTAAGGGAAAAACTTGGGCAACTATTTATGCCTGCCGCCTTCATCAATGATAAGGAGGAGGAGATTCGGGAATTGGAAAACCTTATTGCCGAACAGCATGTAGGTGGACTCTGTTTTTTTCATAGCAGGGCCAGTGCCGCCACTAATTTTGAAGGCAAAAAGAGAATCGTATATAACGAACAAAGCCTTTCCACCCTTAAAACCCTTATACAACGCTATCAAAAAGCGGCAAAATATCCATTGCTCATATGTATTGATGCGGAATGGGGATTGGCCATGCGCATAGAAAACACTCCCCAATACCCCTATGCTATAACGCTAGGGGCCATTCAAGACAACGATGAGCTTATTTTTAAAGTGGGACAACAAATAGCCCGCGACTGCAAGGAAGCCGGTATACATTGGAATTTGGCCCCAGTGGTAGACATCAACAACAATCCCAATAATCCAGTAATTGGTTACCGCTCTTTTGGCGAGGATAAATTAAACGTTACCAAAAAAGCAATTGCCTTTATCAAAGGGGCTAAAAGTGTAGGTGTTTTAAGCTGCATCAAACATTTCCCAGGACATGGGGATACCGCAACCGATTCCCACCTTGGCTTACCAATCATTAAAAAATCCAAGGAAGCCCTGATGGAAAACGAACTCTATCCCTTTAGCGAGATCATAAAAAATGGAGTGGATAGCGTTATGGTCGGTCATTTATCCGTTCCCTCTTTGGATAACGGAGAAGGCGTACCGGCCACCATTTCCAAAACCATAATTAAGGGACTCTTACGCCAAGAGCTGAATTTTAACGGTGTGGTCATCTCCGATGCCTTGAACATGCACAGCGTTAGCAAAATGTTCCCCGAAAAAGGGCAACTGGAATGGCAGGCTTTCGACGCTGGCAACGATATCCTTTGTTTTGCAGAGAACACGGTGGAAGGAATTCTAAAAATATTGGAAAATGCAGACCCTGCTGAAATAGAAGTTCGATTTAAACGGATATGGAGATTAAAGGAGCATGCCTTCACGCCCCCCGAACCAATTGACTTTGGCACGGAAGCTCCCACTGCCCTAAATAAAAGATTGGCCAGGGAGAGCATCACCTTATTTACCGGTAGTGAGAGCCTTGTACATACATTTAAAAATGATGGTTTTTCCTGTCTTGTCTTTGGGGAACCAGCCAATCAAATATTTGCAGAAAAGATAGCCAAAATAGCCCGTGAAGGACCTCAAAATAAGAATAACATTTTAATAGCCCTTTACCCACCAAAAGTAAAACCCCAGAACAATTTTGACCTCAAAACCGAAGAACTGGAGTTGCTTCGGCAATTGCTAAAAATAAAAAAAGTTGTTCTATATGTGTTTGGAAACCCTTATGTGCTCAACCTCATCAATTATAAATCGGCCGAAGCCATAGTATTGGGTTATCAAAATTTTTCGGAATTTCAGGATATGGCCTTTGCCCATTTCATGGGAAATCAAAAAGCAAAGGGAGGCCTAGCTGTTTCTCTCAACCCTAAAAAGAATTAATGGACATGGAAAAAAACACAATCGATTCTTGGAATAAAAATGCCCTTGAGTGGATCAAGGTAATTGACAATGCCGAAATCGAATCCAGAAAATTCACCAATAAAGCCATATTGGATGTTTTAGGAAATTCTTCTGCAATTAAAATATTGGATATGGGCTGTGGCGAAGGTTGGCTCACTAGAACCTTGATGGGGATGGGAAAATCTGCAGTAGGAATGGATGCCATTCCCCAATTATTGGAAAATGCAAAAAACAAAGGTCAAGGAACCTATTTTCAAATGTCCTACGAAGAAATCATATTGGAAAACCCTATCCCTAAAGCACCCTATGATGCAGCTGTTTTCAACTTTTGCCTTTATCAAAGGGAAGGGCTCAGCCAACTCCTAAGGCAAGTAAAAAAATCGCTATCGGAAAATGGTTATATCGCCATCCAGACCCTTCATCCTTTTTTCCTTTTAGAAAATGATTTGGGGTACAAAAGTCAATGGATCAACGATTCCTGGAAAGGACTTCCCGGCAATTTCACAGAAGGCCACTCTTGGTACGCCCGTACTTTTGAATCATGGATGTCCGTCTTCAAGAAAGCCGGACTTCAATTACATCAATGTCAAGAAGTCAACAACGATAACAACAAACCCGTTTCCGTAATATTTATACTCTCGTAATAAAATGCCCCAATTATAAACTAAAACAACACTATTAGGTTAAAGATGAAGATATATAAAGTTATAGGGTTAATGTCCGGCACCTCCTTGGACGGGTTGGACCTTGCATATTGCCATATATGGGAGACCTCCAACGCTTGGGATTTTGAAATTAAACAGACCCATAGTATTTCGTATAACGAAGAAATGCAGGAAAAACTAAAAAATTCAATTTTCCTCCCAGCAGACCAATTGCTGCGATTCCATAATTCCTATGGAACTTGGTTGGGAATACAAACCAAGGAATTTATAGAATCTCATGGGCTGGAAGTCGATTTTATAGCCAGCCATGGCCATACCACCCACCACCAACCCCAAAACGGACTTACTTTTCAAATAGGTTCTGGCCAACACCTGGCCAACGAAAGTGCCACCAAGGTGATCTGCGACTTCCGTACCAACGACCTTGCATTGGGAGGACAGGGTGCACCTTTGGTACCCATTGGCGATCAACTCTTTTTTGGGCAATATCACTATTGCCTTAATCTTGGTGGAATAAGTAATATTTCTTTTGAGCAAAACGGCAAGAGACGGGCATACGACATAGGACTCGCCAATATGATCCTTAACCATATCACCCAAAAAATAAAACTCAATTACGACAAAGGAGGCTCCTTGGCACGAACGGGAAAAATAAATCAACCCATGCTGGACCGTCTGAACAACTTGGAGTTCTATAAATTGCCATTTCCCAAATCTATAGGTTTTGAATGGTTTGTGGAGAAAGTAGTACCCATAGTGGATTCCACTTCGGATTCCATTGAAAATTTACTGCACACTGCCATTCACCATATTTGTGATCAGATAGCCATACAGGTAAATACTCAGAATAATAAAACAAATAGAAGCTTATTTGTTACCGGGGGAGGTGCTTTAAACACTTTTCTGATGGACTGCCTACAAGAAAAATTGGGTCCTGAAACAATGGTTGTTTCCCCATCAAAAACGCTGATCGAATTCAAGGAAGCTCTGGTATTTGCCCTCATGGGCGTTTTGCGGGAAGAACAAAAAAACAATTGCCTGAGTTCCGTAACGGGTGCCAAAAGGGATTGTTATGGTGGGGTTATTTATTTGCCGGCATAAAACATATCGTTTGGTATATTAATTCAAATACTTATCTTGGGTACCTAATCAATCTACCAACATCTAACAAAAGGGTAAAAATGAGTGAAAAACAAAAAAAGGCAACCGCCTATTGGAAGGAAAATGTACGCTATCTGTTTATTCTTCTAGCCATATGGTTTGCAGTATCATTTGGGGCCGGAATCATCTTTAAAGATGCCTTGAACAATATAAAGATTGGTGGCTTCAAATTGGGCTTTTGGTTTGCCCAACAAGGCTCTATATATGTCTTTGTAGTATTGATTTTTGTTTATGTTCGTCTTATGAACAAGTTGGACAAAAAGTATGGTTACAACGAATAGGCGTTTTGATTCTTCCAAATTCTCTTATCAACACCAAAATCCCTTTGGGCCTACCACCCAATTGACAAAAAATATAATCCAAAATATCAACCAAAAAACTTAAAAAATGAGTGTTCAAGTCTGGACGTACCTTCTCGTAGGAATCACCTTTACCCTATATATTGGAATAGCTATCTGGTCCAGGGCCGGATCAACCAAAGAATTTTATGTTGCCGGTGGAGGTGTATCCCCACTTGCCAACGGAATGGCAACGGCAGCCGATTGGATGTCCGCAGCCAGCTTTATTTCCATGGCCGGAATAATTGCATTTGCAGGTTATGACGGTTCCGTTTATCTGATGGGCTGGACCGGAGGATATGTGCTATTGGCTTTACTCCTTGCCCCCTATTTACGGAAATTCGGAAAGTTTACCGTTCCCGATTTTATAGGGGATCGCTACTATTCCAACACCGCACGTATGGTGGCCGTTTTCTGCGCCTTAATAGTTTCCTTTACCTATGTGGCCGGACAAATGCGCGGTGTAGGGGTAGTCTTCTCCAGATTTTTGCAGGTTGATATCAATACCGGGGTGATCATTGGTATGATCATAGTACTTTTTTATGCCGTTTTAGGGGGCATGAAGGGAATCACCTATACCCAGGTAGCACAATACTGTGTACTTATATTTGCCTTTATGGTCCCGGCTATTTTTATATCCTTCCAAATGACAGGCAATCCTGTTCCGCAACTTGGAATGGGATCTACCTTAAACGATGGTTCCGGAACCTTTTTAATGGATAGGTTAAACGGACTCTCCACCGAGTTGGGTTTTGCCGAATATACAGATGGAACCAAATCGGTCATCGATGTTTTTGCCATCACCTTGGCTTTGATGGTAGGCACGGCAGGGTTGCCCCATGTAATTGTTAGGTTCTTTACTGTTAAAAGAGTTAAGGATGCCAGGAAATCTGCCGGACTGGCCTTGTTGCTTATCGCAATACTTTACACCACCGCCCCCGCTGTTTCCGTTTTTGCCAAAATAAACTTAATAGATACGGTGAGCAATGAAGAATACAGCCTTATGCCTGCCTGGTTCAAAAACTGGGAAGAAACGGGATTATTGACCTTTGATGACAAAAACAAGGATGGCATCATTCAATACGTGGCCGATAAAGACAAGAACGAACTAACGGTGGATAATGATATTATGGTGCTGGCCAATCCAGAGATAGCCAACCTTCCCGCTTGGGTAATTGCCCTAGTGGCTGCAGGAGGACTGGCAGCAGCATTGAGTACCGCTGCCGGACTGTTATTGGTTATTTCGGCCTCCGTTTCCCATGATTTGATCAAAAAAGTTTTTAAACCCAATATTTCTGAAAAAGGCGAACTTTGGGCAGCAAGGGGTGCCGCTACCGTAGCAGTTGTAATTGCAGGGTATTTTGGAATCCACCCCCCTGGCTTTGTGGCGGCTGTAGTGGCCCTTGCCTTTGGACTGGCGGCCGCATCCTTCTTTCCTGCCATCGTCCTTGGAATTTTTTATAAAAAAATGAACAAGGAAGGTGCAATCGGCGGTATGATAGTAGGAATTAGTCTAATGCTATTTTATATGGCCAAATTTAAATTGGGCTGGTTGGGAGAAATCCCGGATAAGTCGGAATGGTGGTTCGGGATATCGCCAGAAGGCTTTGGAACCGTTGCCATGATCGTGAACTTTGTGGTGGCCTTGGTCATCAATAGATTTACCCCGGAACCTCCAGAGGAAGTGCAGGAAATAGTAGAGAATATAAGGATTCCCAGTGGTGCTGGAGAAGCCGTGGACCACTAACGGTCTTGTGGAAAGGTTAAGGGCAGCTTCTTGGAAACTTACAACCATTATTAAGGCTTTTTGCCTATTTAATAACGGAAAAGTAAACTACCTCGGGGCAAGCCCACGAGGCATTCATAGGAAGCGAACTTTAATTTTCGAGGCAAGCCTCGGGGTATTATACCTTTGGCGGCGCCAATAAATTGGTCATCCCGGCTTTGACCGTTTTAAGAGTTTCTCAGAAAATCAGCCTTTCCATAGTAAAATCCTTGAATGAAACCGTCCTTTTATGGATGATTTATATAAATTTATAGAAATTTTTTAAACACGATGAGCAATTATCACATTAAACATTTAGAAGAGTACTACCAAGTTTATCGAAAATCGGTTCGAGAACCAGAAAATTTCTGGGGTGAAGTGGCCGAAGAACATTTTTTATGGAGAAAAAAATGGGAAAAGGTTTTAAGTTGGGATTTTGAAAAGCCGGAGATAAAATGGTTTCAAGGTGCGCAGCTTAACATTACTGAAAATTGTATAGATAGGCATCTGCTTACCCGAGGCGAAAAAACGGCCATTATATTTGAGCCTAACAATCCGGAGGAGGAAGCCCAGCATATTACCTATCATCAATTACACGAGCGCGTCTGCCAATTGGCCAATGTATTAAAGGACCAAGGCATTAAAAAAGGGGATCGGGTGTGTATTTACCTTCCCATGATTCCGGAATTGTCCATTGCCCTTTTGGCCTGTGCCAGAATAGGGGCTGTTCATTCAGTAGTGTTTGCAGGGTTCTCGGCAACCGCACTGTCCACACGCATCAATGACAGTGACTGCAAACTGGTTATAACTTCAGATGGCTCCTATAGAGGGGCAAAATCCATTGACCTTAAAGGAATTGTAGACGAGGGACTTGAGGATTGCCCCGGGGTTGAAACGGTTTTGGTGGTAAAGCGTACCAATGCCGAAATAAACATGAAGGAAGGTCGCGATAAATGGCTCCAACCTTTGTTGGAGAATGCCTATTTGGATTGTGTTCCTGAAATAATGAATGCCGAAGACCCTTTATTCATATTGTACACCTCTGGTTCCACAGGAAAACCCAAGGGAATGGTACATACTACCGCTGGCTATTTGGTGTATACGGCCTATACGTTCAAAAATGTTTTTCAGTATACCGAAAACGATGTCTATTGGTGTACCGCCGATATCGGTTGGATTACCGGGCACAGTTATATTGTTTACGGTCCCTTGGCCAATGGCGCCACTACCATTATGTTCGAGGGGGTACCCAGTTATCCGGATTTTGGGCGCTTCTGGGAAATTGTGGAAAAACACAAGGTGAACCAATTTTATACGGCACCTACAGCTATACGGGCCTTGGCCAAACAAAACATATCCTTTGCAGAAAAACACGACCTCTCTTCTTTAAAAGTATTGGGCTCCGTTGGAGAACCCATCAACGAAGAGGCTTGGCATTGGTACAATGATGTTATAGGTAAAAAGAATAGTCCAATTGTGGATACTTGGTGGCAAACAGAAACAGGAGGCATTATGATAACTCCAATACCTTATGTAACCCCCACCAAACCCACCTATGCTACCCTCCCATTTATTGGGATACAACCGGCATTGATGGACGAGCAGGGCCAAGAACTCAAAGGCAACCAAGTGGAAGGTCGACTTTGTATCAAGTTCCCATGGCCGGGAATGGCTCGTACCATTTGGGGCAATCACGATCGGTATAAGGAAACCTATTTCACAGCCTTTCCCAACAAATACTTTTCTGGGGATGGCGCGTTAAGGGACGAGGTGGGATATTACAGGATTACCGGTCGTGTAGATGACGTAATCATCGTATCTGGCCACAACCTGGGTACCGCCCCAATAGAGGATGCCATAAACGAACACCCTGCCGTGGCGGAATCTGCTATAGTAGGTTTCCCTCATGATATAAAGGGCAATGCCCTTTATGGCTATGTAATCCTTAAAGAAACGGGAGAATCACGTAACCACGATAATTTAAGGAGCGAGATCAACCAAATCATTACGGAGCACATAGGCCCCATTGCCAAACTGGATAAGATACAATTCACTTCTGGCTTGCCCAAGACCCGGTCCGGCAAGATCATGAGACGTATATTGCGTAAGATTGCCAGTAGGGACATGAACAATTTGGGAGATACCAGCACTCTGCTAAACCCAGAAGTAGTAGAAGAAATTAAGGACAACGTACTATAATTATTTAGTGGGGCATTGCCACTTTATGCAATAACATAAAGTGGCCGTGCTTTCCGCTATATCTTTTTTATGCCCAGGACATCAAAGATGTTTTTAATACTTTCCCCATTGGCCTAAAAAAGGATGCCGCTACAATCACTAATGCGGCTTACTTCAAGGAATACTCCCTCCCCTATCCAATTAGTATTGCCCCCCTTAAAACAAGGTAATAATTAAAGCGCTCCGAAATACTACAGAAATTAAAGACTGGACCATTAAAAAGAACCGGTTGAACATAAGAAAAGACAAGCATCTACTTTCCAAGGAACAACGACCTTATAATTTATGGGCAAAGGGCAATATGTTTGTCCTACTTACCTAAAATCCAACTATGAAACGGAATAACTCTATTTTACACCTGCCACTGACCACCCCATTATAATGGAACAATCCTACCAACTTATACAAAGGAGAATAAGGCACATGAAAATCCCTTCCAATGAACGAAGGGCTTAAATATAATCCACAAAGGGAGCAATTCAATTACAATGCTCCGCTACTATCCAATTCCCTGATGATACCCGTTAACTGATCGTGGGTTATTGGTTTCACAATATAATCTGTAATTTCACTTATTTTCTTTGCCCTATCAATATCAACGGGGTCTACAGATGAAGACACCATATATATCGTTATTTTTTTTCCCAACTTTGGCTTTATCCTTACATATTCCTCCATAAACTGAAATCCGTCCATTATAGGCATATCAATATCCAAAAAAATCACATCGGGAAGCTCCTTATCATTGTGTAGATTGTCCAACATAAAATCCAATGCCTCCTCTCCATCGGAAAAAACCATAATACTATCGGTTAACTTTAAGGATCGCAATGTTTTTACCATTGTAAACTGATAAATGTCGTCGTCGTCAACAATACATACATTTAAAGTACTATTCATTATATCTAAATATCTAATTAAAATTAATTTTAAAGGTGGTACCCACATCTACTTCACTTTCTGCCGATATAGACCCGCCATGCGCCTCGACCTGCATTTTAGTCAAGAACAAACCTATCCCCTTGGCATCGGGATGTCTATGAAAGACCTTGTTTAGACCAAACAATTTATGGCCATGCCTTTTTAAATTGATACCCTGCCCATTGTCCGAAACCTTCAGGAACTTTATACCTTTTTCAATTCCCGATGACACAAATATTTTAGGTACCCTATCGGCACTCCTATATTTTAGGGCATTTCCTACCAAGTTAAGAAAAATACTTTCTAAATAAATTTTATTATAGGCAATTTGTGGGAAATTTGTAAAATCACTTTTAATTTCGGCCCCTGTACCCATAATTTCACCAGATAGTATTTCCTGTGTTTTAACCATGACCGAATTGAATTCAATATCCTCCAGTGTTTCCTCGGTATTATCCTTCTTTATATTTAAGGCCTCTACTAAGGTATTGAGCGTTAGTGTAAGGTGATTTATAACGGTTTCAAATTTTTCAAAAAGATCCACACGCTCCTCTTCACTTTCGGCAAGTTTGTAAAAACCTAAAAGTGAATTTAGGTTGCTCACCGGGGCTCTTAAGTTGTGTGAGGTTATATGGGTGAAATCGGCCAATTTTGCGTTTTTTGAAACCAATTTTTTAGAAAAAATTTCCAGTTCTTCCTTGGCCTTCAATATTCTTCGCTCTGCCAATTTTTGGGACGTAATATCCCTAATGGCAGCGGATACCAATACTCCTTCCTCCGTTTTAAGTGGGCTAAGACTAATTTGTATAGGAATTAATTCCCCTTTCCTGTTAATTCCATATAAATCCTTTCCTTCACCCATATCCCGTGTTTTGGGATTGGCAAAGAAATCCGACCGATGTTCGGAGTGTTTGCCCTTATAATCTTCGGGAATAAGAATTTCCACGGGTTCACCCGCTAATTCCTTAGCACTATAACCAAATAATTTTTCCGCCTGCTTATTGATCATATGAATTTTCCCGGCTTCATTTACGATCACCATGGCATCAGGAGCCGATTCCAACAGTCCACGAAATTTTATTTCCGCCATCCGTTGTTCCGTTACATCCTGACATGTACCTACCAATTCAATTACCTCTCCAGCGTCATTGGTTATAATTTCTGCCAAAAGCTGAATATTTTTTACCGTCCCATCCATTAACTTGATCCGATGCAATAAATCCGGGAATTTTTTTTCCTTCAAGGAATATTGCACATGGTCTGTTACCATGTCCTTGTCCTCAGGATGCACGAATGAAAAATAGGTATCGTAAGTCAACCGAGTGTTTTCTTCAACATTAAAAATCTCATATAAATTGGAAGACCATATCACATCATTCGTAATTGTATTCCATTGCCAGTTGCCGATCATGGTTAAACGTTCCGCAAAATTGAGTAGCTGATTTTTTCGTAATAATTCAACCTCCGCTTGTTTCCTTTCCGTTATATCGGAGGCTACATTTAAAAATCCGATCAATTCACCTTCTTCATTTTTAATGGCCGATAATGTTACCTGAACCGTTAGTCTTGTACCATCTTTCTTAATATAGGTCCATTCCCTAACATCAAACTCATTTTTTTCTGCCAATTCCTTTAAAGGATCAAAATGACGCGGGTCCTGTCCATATTTAAGGGACATATCCAACATGAATTTTTCCACCTCTTCCTTCACTGTATAAATACCAGGTGCTTTTTTTCCGATTATTTCAGAAGCAGAGTAACCCAATAAATTTTCCGCACCATAATTGAAGCGGTTTATAATCCCCTTATCGTTGGTTGTGATAATGGCAACGGTCTTGGAATTGAATATGGCCCTTAATTCGGCATTGGCCTTACTCAATGCATGCTCGGACAGCTTTCGTTCATTAATATCCTGGAAGACCCCAAAAAGGCCAACGCATTTTCCATCAACAAATTCTCCATTTCCTATGGCCCGTACCCATATAGAAGCGCCTTTAGCAGTCACTATTTCAACTTCAATATCAAAAGGTTCCCCTGTTGCCATGATTTCTTGCATTACCCTTTGGATGGTATCCCGACTTTCTCCTTGCTTATAAAAGTTTATGGCCGATTCCAGACTCGGTTTATAATCATCGGGCACCTCGTGAATCTCACACACCATCTTACTCCAATAAACTTCATTCTTTATAAGATTCACTTCCCAAGTACCTATACGGGCCACTTCGTTGGTCTTGTCCAATATTTCGATCATGCGGGCCCTTTCCCTTTCCTTTTCTTTCTGAATTGTAATGTCTCCGGTATGCATAAGCAAACCACCAATCTTATCCTCCGAAATATACCAAGGCCGTACATCCCAATAGATCCACTGTATAGTCCCATCTGCACGCTTAAACGGTGCCTCCTCACAAATATCTATAGCTCCATTAAGACATTTTTGGTGGTTTATTTTCCAATCTTCCCCAATTTCCGGAAATATATCATAATGTGAACGGCCAATTATTTCCTTGCCTTCCATTTTATAATCCGATATCCAGCGTTGGGATACTGCAATATAACGCATGTCCCTATCCAACATCGCGATGGCCGTAGGTGCCTGTTCAATAAAGATCTTATTATATTCCCCACTTAATTTTAAATCATTTTTGTGCATACTCAATCCCTAAGATTAATGAAAAAAATTCCAAAAATTAACGTTTATTGGTATTTCCAAATCAGTAATATGAAAGAAGTACCTTTAATTATATCCAACTACAAGACCAGGTCGAAATACATACATATGGCCCTAAAATTCAAGTACTTGTTTAAAATTTGTTTCCAATTGTTAAAATTAGCACATTTTTCCTACATAAAATGGAGACGACCAATCTTTAAGGTCCATTTAATGAAATTAATAACACTACGGAACCCTTGGCCCTATAGAGCCGGAGGAATAAAATTAACTTGGATCGACCATTAAACGATACACATTCCACTTAAGGAATTCCATGGATAACAGCACATTCCGGAACACCTTTTAAGGCGAAAATCAATTATCCATAAAATCAGTATATTAGGTCGCCCCTATAAAACAAATCGACCAATGCAAGAAACCAATGAACATTTAAAAAGGGAGGTCGGTGTTTGGGGCCTAAGTGCCAACTTAGTAAATATTATGATCGGCGCCGGCATTTTTGCCTTACCTGCCATAGTTGCTGCCGGACTAGGTACTTCCAGTATTTACGCTTATTTATTCTGTGGTCTGTTAATTGCTTTGGTAATGCTCTGTTTTGCCGAAATAGGTAGTAAAGTAACTACTTCAGGAGGTGCCTACACCTATATTGAAACAATTTTTGGACCCTATTGTGGTTTTCTAACGGTAATTCTATTTGCACTTTCCGCCTTATCGGCAGACGGTGCCGTTGCCAATGCCTTGGTAGACGTTTTGGGGTCTATTTTTCCCTTTTTTAAATCCAATTTTGTTAGGACGTTCGTTTTTGTTATCCTATTTGCAGGACTGGGCTATATTAACGTTAGAGGTATTAAGGAGGGAATGGTTTTGGTTAAAACAATTACCCTCACCAAACTCATTCCTCTCCTATTACTGGTTTCCTTTTCATGGGGTCATATTTCCTTGGAAAACCTTATAATCGATTCTACCCCGACAATTTCGGAAGTAGGTGCTATATCCCTGATTCTGTTTTTTGCCTTTCAGGGCGCCGAGACCGGATTGTCTATAAGTGGCGAGGTGAAAAAACCCAATAGGACTATTCCAAGAGCTATATTTATAAGTATCACTGGGGTTTTAATCCTGTATATACTAATACAAACGGTTTCACAGGGCGTGCTAGGGGATACCTTGGCCACTTATACCGAAAATCCTTTAAGCGTGGTGGCACAACAGGTGTTTGGCCCCGTGGGTTTGACCATAATCACAATAGGAGCTGCCATTTCTATGCTAGGAAATTTAAGTAGTGAAGTATTGAGTATGCCGCGGGTACTTTTTAGGGCCTCAAAAGACAATGTACTTCCCCTAAGACCACTCTCTAAAATCCATGACCGATATTCCACCCCCTATATCGCGATAATTACATATGCTACAATAGGATTCTTATTGGCCTCCCTGGGAGGGTTTGAACAATTGGCCGTTATTTCAAGTGCATCTATCTTATTGGTCTATCTAGGTGTATCCCTTTCTGTAATAAAATCGAGAAGAAAATCGGGTAAATCTACCAAACCGGAATTTCAAATACCTGGAGGTTACTTGGTACCCATATTGTCGATTATCATCATTGTTTGGTTGCTATCCAACCTAGAACCCAAAGAGGTTATTGGATTTGGGGTTTATATTGCGTTGCTTACTTTGCTATACTTCCTTAAGGATAAATTCGGGAAGGGAAAATAGGGGTAACAACACGACCCAATAACTTAAAATCAAAATGTATAGAGGTATTGTACGCTGTAATTAAGCCAATTTAGCCTTGTTCAATTTTGTAGTGAAAGACAATTCTTTTTTAATCTTCGAATTTTTGAACATGTACAAACGAGCCACTTTGTTCTCGATTTTAACAGTAACTTCATTTGGAGTGGCAGTAACAATACTCATGGTAGCCGTTTCAACCTTTACTTCCTGTCCAACATTGTTGGCTTGAGCAGTTACTCCGATAAAAAGAACAAAAATTAAAGTTAAAAGCGTTTTCATGATGCGTTGTTTTGTTATGTAAATTTAACGCCACATGCACCCACGTATAGGTCACAAATCGTTTAAACCCCCTTATTTTTCGGTATCTGACAAATCTCTCGATTAAGTGCAGAGAATGCTCGGTGAATGAAAAGTAGGTTGGTAATCGCTAATCGATGATATCTGTTTTTAATCGGTTATTCCTACAGCATATTTGATATCGAAAGCCTTATTCAATCAAACATTGTAGTATAAAACTGATATTTATACCATATTAAAAATTGTATTACTCCATATCTGGCATCCATCATTTCCATACGCCCAGCTTCGGTTGAATGTGAATACCTTTTATCGATAAAAATCCTTTCCCTTCCCTAAAGGCTGAAATAGAAATGATATTTTAATACTTTTAAGCAGAAAAACGTAAGTATTTTGAATATACGGACACTAAAGAAAAAAATATTTACAAGCAATACTTTTGATTAAACTGTCTTACCTTTAAAAAGGCAGGATTTTTGTAGTTAGATAATTGTGGTATCATCCAAGTTGGTTGGACCACAAAAAATAGCATATAATAATAATTGTAAGAAATTCACCTATGAGACTTTTACAGATTACCCTATTCACCATTTTGGGATTGACGGCAAGCAGTTGTCTATCAAAAACCAAAACGGACCAAAAAACTGAAATGCTCACAGAACACACTCCAAGTGAACTTCAGGAATATGAAACCGCCTATTTTGCCAGCGGCTGTTTTTGGTGTGTAGAAGCGGTTTTTGAAAGTGTTAAGGGGGTCAAGGAAGTCGTATCCGGATATTCGGGTGGCAAGGAAAAAAACCCCACTTATGAACAGGTGGGTTACGGCCGAACCACCCACGCCGAAGCGGTAGAGGTTTATTACGATCCGAAAGTCATTTCTTTTGAAACCTTGGTAAAAGTATTTTTTGGTTCCCATGACCCCACTACTTTAAATAGACAGGGACCCGACAAAGGTGCTCAATATAGATCCATTGCCTTCTATAAAAATGACTCCGAAAGAAAAATCATAAAGGACTATATTGCCCAATTGGATAAGGATAAAGTCTATTCAGCACCCATAGTTACGGAAGTAAAACCCTTTAGTGTTTTTTATGAAGCCGAGGACTATCACCAGGATTATGAAAAAAACAATCCCAACAATTCCTATATACTAAACGTATCCGTACCAAGATTAAAAAGATTTCAGGCCAAATTTCCTGAATTATTAAAGGAGGGGTCCCATTAAATAACCACATCACAAAATTTTGGAATCAAGGCCCAATGGTTACCACCTAACCTCACTGGGAGAGTGTTTATAGGTTGTGCCCAGACTGGTAACAATAAGCGGGAACATCCATTTTCTAGTCGATTTTTAATTTAACGATTGGGCTAATTTTAGTGTATAAATGCAATATTTAATCACTTTTTTATACCTTTCAAGCTCACATTTTAAAATAAGATTAAAAAAATGAAAGTACGATCAAAAATCCCATCCTTTTTATTTGCCACCCTATTGATGGGATCCTTATTAATAAGTTGCGCAGGAACGGAAAAGGACTCCACACCATGGATCAATTTATTCGACGGTAAGACCCTAAATGGTTGGAATCAAAAAGGTGGAGTAGCCAAATACGAAGTGGTCGATGGCACTATTGTTGGAACCACAGTTCACAACACTCCCAATTCCTTTTTGACGACCAACAAAATGTACGGTGACTTTATTCTAGAATTGGAATATAAAGTTGATCCATCCATGAACTCTGGAATCCAGATTAGGAGCAATAGCCTGCCAACGTACATGGACGGTCGAGTACACGGATACCAAGTAGAAATAGATCCATCAGAAAGAGCATGGAGTGCGGGTATTTATGACGAAGCCAGAAGGGGTTGGTTAAATCCGTTGGACAATAATCCAAAGGCACAAAAAGCCTTTAAACAAAATGATTGGAATCACTACAGAATTGAAGCTATAGGGGACACCCTAAAGACATGGATCAACGACGTACCGGCCTCCTATTTAATAGATGATAAAACTGCAAGTGGCTTTATTGCGCTTCAGGTTCATGGCATTGGAAAAGATAAAACCGAAGGAACCCAAATTGTTTGGAAGAATGTAAAAATACTAACAGACAATTTGGAAACCTATTCCAGAAAAACACCTTTGACCCCTATTACCACTAAGAACAAACTTACAGTGGGTGAAGAAAAAGACAATTGGAAATTGTTATGGGATGGGGAAACTACCAAGGGTTGGCGTGGTGCACGATTGGATGGTTTTCCTGAGTCGGGATGGGAAATTGAAGACGGTATTCTTACGGTATTGCCATCAGGCGGTGAAGAATCTGCCGCTGGCGGCGATATAGTAACCACAGATCTTTATGGCGATTTTGAATTAAAAGTGGATTTTAAGCTTTCCGAAGGTGCCAATAGTGGTATAAAGTATTATGTGAATACCGATCTTAATAAAGGACCTGGATCTTCCATTGGTCTTGAATATCAAATTCTGGACGATGCTCGCCATCCAGATGCCAAGTTGGGAAATCACGATGGCAGCAGAACGGTAGCTTCGCTTTATGATCTTATCCAGGCAGACCCCAACAAGCCGATCAATCCCATTGGGGAATGGAACACTGCACATATCAAATCGATCAACAACCATGTTGAACACTGGTTAAATGGAACCAAGGTTTTGGAGTATGAAAGGAAAAGTGATGATTATCGTAAATTGGTATCCGAAAGTAAATATGTGAAATGGCCAAATTTTGGCGAAGGAGACCAAGGTCACATCCTGCTTCAAGATCATGGGGATAGGGTTTCTTTTAAAAACATTAAAATTAAGAGCATAAACAAAAGCGAATAAATGAAAACGAGAAGAGATTTTATTAAAAAAACGGCAGCAGGCAGCGCTGCCCTTAGCTTGGGTGGTTTAATAATGCCAAGTATGGGTTACAGCAATATCATCGGGGCCAATGACAGAATAAATGTTGCGGTCATTGGGGTGAGAAGCAGGGCCAAGGCCCACTTCGTGGCCATACATAAAGACCCCAACGCCAAAATACTCTATAGTTGTGATGTAGATGACCAAATCTTGGAGGAGCACAATGTATGGTGCAAAAAGAATATAGGTTATATTCCCAAGGTAGAAAAGGACTTTAGAAAGGTATTGGAGGACAAAAAAGTTGATGCCGTTTTCATAGCAACCCCAGAGCATTGGCATGCTCCAATGGCTATCATGGCCTTGCAAGCAGGAAAACATGTTTATGTAGAAAAGCCCTGTAGCCACAATCCACACGAAAATGAACTATTGGTTGCCGCACAAAAGAAATATGGCAAAAAGGTGCAAATGGGAAACCAGCAGCGTTCCTCCCAAAGCTCCGCATTGGCAGTTAAGGAAATACGTGAAGGTATCATTGGAGAAGTGTACAAAGGGGAAGCCTATTATTCCAGCAATAGGGGTTCTATTGGTATTGGGAATAAGATAGAGGTTCCTAGCACATTGGATTGGGATTTATGGCAAGGACCGGCACCTAGGGAATCCTACAGGGACAATGTACATCCATACAACTGGCATTGGTTCCGTACCTGGGGCACTGGGGAAATCCACAACAATGGCACCCATGAAATTGATATTTGTCGTTGGGCATTGGGTGTGGACCTTCCTAACAGTGTAACCTCCTTTGGCGGTAAATATACCTTTAAAGACGATTGGGAGTTTGTGGACAACCAACAGGTTACCTACAAGTATGATGATGATAAATTTATTACCTGGACTGGTCATAGTAGGGGCCTGATAAAACCGGAGCAACCTGGAAGGGGAGCCACTATTTACGGAAGTAAGGGGATGATTACTTTGAGTAGAAATGAATACAACCTTTATAATCTGGACGGTAGTTTAATCAAGAAGGTGGAAGAAGGGGTTAAAAGTGCTACTACCAATACCATGGGAATGGGTGGTTTGGATGTTAATCACATCCACAATTTCTTCAGTGCCATACGTCAGGACACTTCCTTGAATTCCGACATAAATGATGCCAGTATTTCCACTATGCTCTGTCATTTAGGTAATATTGCCCAAGACGTGGGTAGGACCATTCATATCAATCCAACCACAGGTAAGGTTAAGAATGATGATGAGGCCATGTCCCATTGGAAAAGGGAATATCAAAATGGATGGGAGCCTACATTGTAATACTTGTTTTTCCTATAAAAAAAGAGGGGGATTTTCTATCGAAAATCCCCCTCTTTTTGGTCATGATCATTCCCTTTACTGTAGAACAACTTCCGTAAACTTGGAATTTATGATAATGGACTTGCCACTACTCTTGTTTATATGATATCCCTTACTCAGGGTATTATAACCATTTTTAGTTTTTACCAATTGTAGCTCCTTTGGGTAAACCAAATCCGAATTGCTACCGTTTACCGCAATATTAAATGCGGTTTTGGGCAATATACACCGTAATTCGGCATTTTGTAGGTTGATATCCAGATCAGTAAAATCCTTGGAAATGGACTTAATGGTCAATGGGCCGAAATTATTTTTTATAAAGGCCTTGTTCAAAAGGTTATCAATATTCACGTCGGAAAAAGTAGCACTAAGGGTAAGGTTTTCAACCTCCTTGATATTTACATTCTCTGAGTAATCTGCCTTTAATTTACCATAGTTCCATTTTTGCACACTAACCGGCGAATAGGAAACATCAATATTGGTTTTATCCCCGTCAATGGTAGTGGCCAATAAGGTGGAATAGGATAAAGTAGCACTTAGATTTTTGGTGTTATCGGCCAAAATAACTTCCCCATGTCTTACGTTCATCTTTATTTTGGTCGATTTTGGCAATCTAATCTTAATGGTTTTCTTGACCTTAAAATTTTTATCCCCTCCCTTTTTTACTGAATAGAAAACATTGGGTGCATTGGGGTGGGGTATGTCCAAAACTACAAATTCACTATTAACCCCATTTACCGTATCGATCTTAATAGTAATTGTCTTGCTATTGTTTCCAATATCTTTTGCCCGTTGTTTCAACTCCATAGCCCTCCCCCTATGCTCTAGTACTTTTTCGGCTATTTCCACTCGTTGCTTTTGTAGATACTGTAATTTCTCCAAACGCTCTTGTTGGGCATGTTCCCTATTCCTTTCCATTTCAAGTCTTCTTTTATGGATTTCAGCCTGCTTTAATTCCATATGCTTGCTCCATTCTTTCATTTTACGCTGATAGTCCTTATCAAAACCTTTGTCAAATTCAGTTTTCCACTTCTTTAAATAGGCTTCCCCATCCTTTTTATAGGCTTCATAATCAAAAGGTTGTATGTTCATTGGGGGAAGTGGTGGCAATTCCATCACTTCTGGCAACTCTGGCAGTTCTACAAGTGGTGCTATGTTCTGGGCTCCCCCTACCCCATTAAATTGATCTAAAAAATCGATATCTATATCATCCGTATTATAAGTGATGAATTCTTGGCGCCCCATACCTGTGCTTACACTTACCCCCTTACTATTCCCTACAATCTTAACGGGTTCATTGTTGAAGTAATTGTTGGCCTCCGCCTCCGAGACATCTTCCAATTCCACCAAGGCCACAACATCCACTTGATCCTTGTTCCACGTTTCAAATTCTATATCGGCATAACTGGTGTTTATTTCCAATACCACGTCATTGGCCACATTAAAATTCTCATGAAATGTTCTGGATTGTTTTTGGGCGTGTACACCACTTGTAGCAGTTACTAGAGCTATGGTCACCATAACTCCAATTTTCTCTATTATGTTCTTCATCTGTACTATTTTATTTTTCCTTTTTAATTCCATAACCTTTTTATATTATGGTAACCAGGTCTTTTACTCCTGCCTCGTCCCCAATTTTTTTCAGTTCCTGTAACTTATCCCTTAGTTTGTGCAGTAATTGTAATCTCAGTTGTAAATTCTTGATCAATGCCGTTATAGTCAGATCATTGGGGCCTATTTCATTTAATTCTATATTCAATTTTTTATACTCAACATTTAATTCCTCCAACCGCTCCATAAAACTATCCACCAAGGCCTTGTTACGATCTGAAATGTTTAATTGGGAAAGCTCCAAATTGATATTGACCATATAGTAATTTTCAACCTTTTTTAAATCCGGGGAAAGATCGCCGAGAGAAATACCCCTTTCTTCCGTGGCGGAGTTGTTTTTTTCTACTATAATTGTTTCCAAAGGCTCTGTGTTATTCCAATTCATTAAAATGTAGGCTCCTAAGCCAGTCAACATAATTATGGAAGCAGCAATTTTAAACCATGGCAAGGATGGCCCCTTAGCAACCGGTAGTTCCACTTCCATTCGTTTTATAAAACGCTGTTCATGCCCATCCTTCATGGATTGCACTATTTCCGTATTGGAATTCTTGAACATATCTCTAAGATCTTGCGACATACTTACTCGATTTTAACATTTCCTTTAATTGTCCTTTTCCCCTTAATAACCTTGTTCTACATGCGGTATAACTTATACCCAGTATTTCGGATATCTCATTGTGATCGTACCCCTCTACCAAAAATAACTGTACCACATATCTGTATTTATCGGGCAACCCCGCTATGGCATGCATTACCTCCTTTACCGTGACCGAATCCGCTACGGACCAATCCTCATCTTCGGCCACATGCATATACCCTTCATTCAATTCCACTGTTTTAAGTTGTTGCGATTTTAAAAAGTCGATACTCTTGTTTACTACGATCCGCTTTAACCAGGCCCCAAAACTTACCTGGCCCTTATATTGGTTTATTTTTTGAAAAGCCTTAATAAAGGACTCTTGGACAATATCTTCCGCATCGTCCGGATTTTTTATAAATCGCATGGCAACACAGAACATGCCCTGACAATACTGATTGTACAGTTTTAATTGCGCTTTGCGATCATTACGTTTACATTGTTCTACAATATCAATCTGAAACATTCTGGCCAGTTTCTTTGGTTGGCGGGAGGGTTTTACAACACCTAGAGCATTCCCCATAAATCCCAATTACCTAAAGGACGATGGAATGATCGAAATGTTGCAAAAAATAGTATTTTTATCATAAATCTTAAAAAGAACTATCTTGAATCAAGTTACAATAAAAAACAGTTTCATCACGCTTACCGTATTGGACTATGGGGCTATCATCCAAAAAATGGTCTTAAAAAACAAAGAGGGCGTAGATACCAATGTGGTAGTTGGCTTGGAAGAGCCTGACAAATATTTAAACGATAACAAATCACTGGGAGCCTGTATCGGCAGATACGCTGGTAGAATTTCTAAAGGAGGTTTTAAAATCAATAACATCGATTACCCCATTTTTTCAAAGGACGGGGTTCACCTTCACGGTGGACAAAAAGGCTTTGGAAAGAGATATTGGACCATAGAGCAGGTGCACGATGGGGACAATCCCTTTGTAAAACTGGGTTACCTCAGCAAGGATATGGAGGAGGGCTATCCTGGAAATCTGAAGGCCACGGTGACCTATAAGCTGGTAGGTTCATCCTTGTTTATAATTCACGAGGCCACAACGGATAAGGCCACGCCGGTAAACCTTACCAACCATTCCTATTTTAACCTGGACGGTGCCGAAACCATAGACCATTGGGATCTAAGGTTGTCATGTTCGCAATATTTGGAAACGGATGCAAAACTTCTGCCTACAGGAAAATTGATTTCCGTGAATAATTCAAAATATGATTTCCTCGAAATGAAAAAAATTGGTCAAGTCCGTTTGGACACACCCTTTGTTATGGATTCCGGTCAAGAAAAAGGTACCGTATTGGCATCCGATAGATCCGGTTTATCCATGGAAGTCATTACCGATCAACCAGGCGTTGTTGTCTATACCCCGACCGCCTTTGCCGCCATCTGTTTTGAAACGCAAAATTACCCGGATGCACCCAACCAACCCCACTTTCCCAATAGTATTCTGCAACCTGGAGAAACCTATCACAATGGAAGCGAGTTTAGGTTTAGTTTCGTAAATTAGAAGAATTAACCTAACTAAAATCCGAGGATATGAAATTTCTTAAGTGGTTACTAATAGTTATCGTAGTGTTGGTATTGGCCTTCTTTGTATTTGGAAAATCCTATCTAAAGGAACAGACAAAAAAGATCAGTCCAGAAAAAACGGTTACCTATAGCAAAAATGGAATGGATCTAACCGTAAATTACAGCAGCCCCTTTAAGAAAAATCGTGTAATCTTTGGGGAGTTGGTTCCCTATGATGTGGTATGGAGAACGGGCGCAAATGAGCCTACCACCTTTACTACGGGCAATAATATTAAAATAGGGACCAAAAGCCTACCGGCTGGAAGTTACTCTTTATGGACCATACCTGGAAAGGAGGGCTGGACCTTTATTTTCAATAACGAAATCCCGGATTGGGGTGTGACTATTTTTAGTGGCGGAAAAAAAACAAGCAGAAATGCCGACGCAGATGTTTTACAAATAAGTGTCCCGGTACAACAACTGCCACAAACCGTTGAAAGTCTAACTATAGATTTTGAGGATAACGAACAACTTCACCTAAGTCTTGCCTGGGACCATACCAAAGTAAGCCTTCCCATTAATAAGTAGATTTGATCACCAATAAAAACACCGACGGAAATAGCAACTCTAAAAACAAAACTTTTAGAAAAAAGAGTCCGTCTACGGCGGACTTGATTCAAGGTATATTAAATGGTGATATAGCCACCTTGGCCAGGGCTATTACGTTGGTGGAAAGCACCAACATTGCACATTTTCACAAAGCTGATGACATTATAAACCAATGCCTTCCCCATAGTGGCAAGAGCATACGAATTGGAATAACCGGAGTTCCCGGGGTAGGAAAAAGTACCTTTATCGAAACCTTTGGCACCCACCTTACGGCCCTGGGCAAAAAAGTGGCCGTACTGGCTGTAGATCCTACTAGTACCATTAGCAAGGGAAGTATTTTGGGAGACAAGACCCGAATGCAGGAACTGGTGAAGGATAGGAATGCCTATATCCGTCCGTCCCCTACAGGTTATTCTTTGGGCGGAGTTGCCCGAAAAACCCGTGAAACCATAATCCTGTGCGAAGCCGCCGGCTTCGATACTATTCTAGTGGAAACAGTCGGGGTGGGACAAAGTGAAACAGCAGTACATGGGATGGTAGATTTCTTTTTATTATTGAAATTGGCCGGGGCCGGCGATGAACTACAGGGTATAAAAAGAGGCATTATGGAAATGGCAGATGCCATTGTTATCAATAAGGCAGATGGCAAGAACATTGAACAGGCCAACTTGGCCAAAGTTGAATTTAGCAAGGCACTGCATCTCTATCCCCCAAAAGAAAACGGTTGGACCCCTAAAATCCTTAGCTGTTCCGCTATTCAAAAAAAGGGAATAACTGAAATATGGGAAGTTATCAAAGCCTACATAGACGATAAACCAGGCCTGGACGGAATATTGGAAAAAAGGAAAATACAAAACAAATACTGGCTACTACAGACCATTGAAGACCGGCTAAAGCAACAATTTTATGAAAACAAAAACATAAAAAACCATTTGGAACAAATGATAAAATTAGTTGTGGATGGCAAAATATCACCATTCAACGCTGCTGAAAAATTGTTACGTCTGTCCAAGGAACCCAATTCCTAAGAATATTCTGGGACCAAGTACCTGTAGATTCATACCTGGAGGAATAGGCTATTTCCATGTATTGAATGTCATATTTTTATTCCAATAACACCTCCCAAATAAGAACTAAGGCCCAATACCGCATAGGTTGACAAAGTTGATTATCTTTGGCCCTAAATTTTAAATACAAAAGCCCTTATCCTTTTTATAAAATGAATTACGAATTCACCATAATTATACCTGTCTACAATGAAGAAGATAATTTGGAACGCGTTGAAAAGGAGCTAAAGGAGTACTTGGTTGTATGCACTAAGAAAGCAAAAGTGTTGTTTGTAAACGATGGCTCCAAGGATAAGAGCCAACAATTAATTGAGGCCATTTGCCAAAGAAACGAAGCTTTTAGTTTTGTGAAATTTGCCCAGAACAAAGGGTTGAGTGCCGCCATTAAAGCCGGCTTTGACTATACGGATACCCCTTTGGTAGGCTATATAGACTCTGACCTACAAACCTCTCCGGAAGACTTCAACCTACTCCTTGAGCATATAGATCAATATGATCTTGTAACAGGGGTAAGGGCAGATAGAAAAGATTCCTTCGTCAAGAATGCCTCCTCTACCATTGCCAATAGTATACGTAGAGCGTTTACAAATGATGGAATGGACGATACCGGATGTCCACTAAAGGTCATAAAAACGGATTACGCCAAAAGAATCCCTATGTTTAAAGGTTTACATCGATTTTTACCTGCCATGATCTTGTTGCAAAATGGCACCATTGTACAAATTCCCGTTCGTCACTTTCCCCGTATGGCAGGAACGGCAAAGTTTGGTCTTTGGAACAGGTTATTGGGCCCCCTTATGGATTGTTTTGCCTATTTATGGATGAAGAAAAAATATATTAACTATCAAGTAGATAAAATAGGGTAAATGGCAGATTGGATGGTTTATGCAATTGGATTCATTGCCCAAATTCTGTTTTCCAGTAGAATGGTGGTACAATGGGTGCTATCGGAAAAGAACAAAAAAGTACTTACCCCTAGACTTTTCTGGCAATTAAGTTTATTGGCCTCATTCCTGTTATTCGTCTACGGCTGGTTACGTGACGACTTTGCCATTATGTTGGGACAGGCCATTACCTATTTTATATATATCCGAAACATCCAGTTACAGGGTGAATGGACTAAGTTACCCCGGGCCTTTAGGGTTTTTCTATGGGTTTTTCCAGCGATAATCATAGTTTATGGCTACAATAACAATGCCTATGACCTACGGAATTTCTTCCAAAACGAAAATATTCCAACATGGCTACTATTGTTGGGAAGTATAGCCCAGGTAATTTTCACCTTTCGGTTCATATACCAATGGATCTATTCCGAGAAAAAGAAAACCTCCAGCCTTCCTTTCGGTTTTTGGCTGCTAAGTCTGGTCGGGGCATCCCTAATCCTAACCTATGCCATTTTCAGGAAGGATCCCGTCCTATTTGCAGGCCATTCATTGGGAATGATCGTTTATTTAAGAAATTTAATTATCCTTAAAAATGAAGTTCATGACGTGGTTGAAAAATAATCCAATTGCACTGATCTTACTCGCGGGAATCACCATTTTTCTATTTCAATTAAACGTTATTCCCGTCACTATCATGGAAGCCAGAAATTTTATTACGGCAAGGGAAATGATTACCGACGGCAATTGGTTACTCACCACTATGAACAATCTTCCTAGATATGAGAAACCACCTTTACCTAGTTGGATCACCGCTATTTTTGGATTGTTATTTGGGCTGGAAAATACAGCTGCTCTAAGGCTACCGACCATGCTCATGGCCATATTTTTGGGATATATTGGGTATAAATTTTCAATGCAACTACTGAACAATAAAAGACATGCACTTATAAATGCCCTTATTCTTTTAAGTTCATTCTACATAATCGTCATTACCATTGAGGCTCCTTGGGATATTTACACCCATGGATTTATGCTGACAGGAATCTATTTTTTATATAATTTTTTTGCCCTGCCCGGGAACAATTGGAAGAATAGCCTATTGGCCGCCATTTTCATTGGCCTATCCTTTATGAGCAAGGGACCTGTTTCCCTATATGGTCTTCTCTTACCTTTCCTCCTAGCCTATGGGTTTGTCTTTAAATATGAGGGCTTTGGATTGAGCAGGAAATATGTCCCCTTGGTTGCCATGATCGTCCTGGCGAGTATTATTGGTATATGGTGGTTCCTGTACGTTCGCCTTGCCGACCCCGATGCCTTCTTGGCCATAACGAAAAAAGAAACGGCCAATTGGTCCAGCTACAATGTACGCCCCTTTTATTATTACTGGAGCTTTTTTATTCAGAGTGGAATTTGGACCATACCAGCCCTCACAGGTCTTTTATATCCTTATCTTAAAAATAGGGTAAGTGATAAAAAGGTTTACCGTCTTACCTTTCTGTGGACCATTTTTTCAGTAATACTACTTTCCGTCATCCCAGAAAAAAAGGCTAGATACCTTGTCCCTGTACTAATACCCCTAGCCATGAATACAGGTTTTTACATGGAATATGTCATTGGGAATTTCAAAAACGCCTTTGCAAAGAAAGAAAGAATACCTGTGTACTTTCATTTTGGATTATTAGGGCTTGTAGGTATTGCTTTTCCCCTTGCGGCATATTTCTTCCTAAAGGGTGGGTTAAGTGAATATTGGGGATATTACACCCTATCATCCGCGGTAATATTCACCATAGGGATTTTACTTTTCATCCAATTAAAAAAGAAGCACCTTTTTAACTGCTTTTTGTTGACCATAGCCTTGGTGGGGGCCATAAAATCCCTGGCATTGCCACTGTCCGGGGCCTTGGACAGAAACACCCAATATAAAAGTATTTCAAACCTAGCGACTTCCAAGTCATACGAGGGTTTGAAAATCTATTGCTTTGGAGACATTGCACCTGAAATGATATGGGACTACGGTAGGGCAATCCCCGTCCTTAAAGGGGATGAGGAAATACGAATACCCGAGGGCCAAAAATTTGCCGTTTTGGTGATTCCAGTCGAAGAAAATGAATTTAAACGTATCTTTGACCCGGAATATAGGCTTACATTAAAAAGTGTGTACGACCTAAATTACAATGCCGACCCAGGGACCAAAGGACATAAGAACCGTTTGATAAGTAATTTATATATAGTTCAAAAACGATGATGAATATCTTTTCCAAAATTGAAAAAATAGGATACATTATTCTATTGGTAATTGTTTTGTTTGGTCTTTTTTTAGGCCTAAGGGACGACATTTTTTTTGATGTTAACTATGCCCAGGAAGATGGACCTGTTGAATGGGGTACGGCCATAATGCTATTTGGTATTTTTTTACTTTCCCTATACCACCTATTAACTTTATGGAACTCCAAAAAATTATTGTGGAAACTGGGAACCTTCCTATTTGTAGTACTTTTTCTTTTTGCCGCAGGTGAGGAAATATCATGGGGACAACGCATATTCGGAGTGGAATCAAGCGAGTTTTTTATAGAAAACAATGCCCAGGGGGAAACCAACCTGCATAATCTTGTGGTAGGTGAAAAGAAAATAAACAAAATCATCTTCAGTCAGTTATTATTCCTAGTGATGTTTATTTATCTTATTATAACCCCTATCCTATTTAGAAAATATAAATGGTTTAAAAATTTGGCAAGTACTTTTGCAGTTCCTATTGTTAAATGGCATCATACCATAGCTTTTCTAGTGACCACAATTTTGGTTGCCCTTAACCCTGCAAGCCGTAAATGGGAGGTGTACGAATTGGCATTCGCTGCAATCTTTTTCCTGATTTTTCTAGGCCCCTTGAACAAGGATATTTTTGAACGGGAACAACCAAAATAAGGTAGGCATAAAAGATTCACATACATGGAATGGAATCTTGGATCAAGACTGGTATTTGGAAACGGCCTTTAAAAAAAGCTGCTGAAACATTCCTCCCAAAAAAGTTCCGATAATAATACCGGTTACCACATCCAACGGAAAATGTACCCCTATATATATCCTACTATAAGCGACCACCGAAGCCCACAGGAATAGAAAAAGTCCTATATATTTATACTTTGTCCGCAATAAGGCGGTAAAGAATGTAGCTACGGCAAAAGAATTGGCGGCATGGGCAGAGAAATAACCGAATTTTCCGCCACAGGAGCTTTTCACCAACCGCATTACTGCCTGTAATTCATGGTCATGGCAAGGCCTCAAACGTTGCACCCCGTACTTGAAAAAATTGGCCAGTTGGTCCGTTACCAATATGAGCAACGCAATAGCCACTAGGGTCATTAATAGCCGTTTTAAACCAAATACCTTATAGGTGAAAAATGCCAACAATGCATATAGCGGAACCGAACTCCATTTATTGGTCATAAAAAGCCAAAAACCGTCCCACTGGGCCGTACCTAAGTTATTTAGAAAAAGGAAGAGCTCCTTATCGTATTGTACCAATTGGTCTATCATTACTTACTCTTCGTATCGAGAAATTTCCCGATCATAGAAAACCGTAGCCTGTTCAATTAAATTTTCCGCTTCCGCTTCCAATTCCTTTTCATCTTCCTGGGTAAAATCTTCCAACCACTCTACCTCATCATTCTCCAGATTAATTATAAATCTTGGGTATTCGGTATGTATCACGAAAATCGCTGTTGGATAATCCGTATTATCACCTAATAAAAATTTTGGAAATTCCATACTATAACTTTTTATTTAATGATCGATATCCCTAAAACAATTCCATCCTAGTAGATAACGACTGGCCTTAATATCAATCAATCTCTTGTAACGCCCTTTGGGCAATAAGTTTCTTGGTCAAATAATTAAACCGAATATACAACATTATTGCAGAGGCCGTAAGTCCGGACAACAGGCCTATCCATATCCCGGTACTCTGCAGTGGCGTATATAGACCCAGGTAAAAACTAATTGGAAAACCTATTATCCAATAGGCCACAAAGGTAATTAAAGTGGGTATCCTAACATCCTGAAGCCCCCTTAACGCTCCCAATACCACCACCTGTAAACCATCCGAAATTTGGAATACGGCCGCAACCAAAATTAGTTCGGCTGCAATCTTGATAACTTCCATGTTATCCACCATATTGGAAGCATCACCCAAATCCAGATATATTGTTGGCAGAAAATCGTTTAAGGCAACAAAGGATACGGCAAAAACAACTTCCAATATTAAGGTGAGCAAAAAAATGGATAATGAAATGCGTCTCAATTCTTTAAAATCCATCAATCCCTTTTGATTTCCCACACGGATCATTGCAGCAACGCCAAGCCCCATCCCTACCATAAAGGTCATACTGCTCAGATTTAACGCTATCTGGTTGGCCGCTTGGGAATTCTTGCCCAAAACACCACTTATCCACACTGCTGCCGTAAAAATGGCTACCTCAAAAAACATTTGTAGGGCCGAGGGAAATCCGAGGTCAATGATTTTCTTCATGACCTTTTTCTCGATAATTCCAAAGTTAAACCCCGTAACATAATCGCGAAATTTCTTTTTGTTCTTGAGTAGTACCCAAAGAAAAATTACCATAATGATTCTGGAAATCAACGTACCCCATGCCGCACCTACAATTCCCATTTTAGGGAAGCCCCAGGAACCAAAAATTAGAAGATAGTTCAAAAGGATATTTACGAAGTTGGCAATTACCGTTGCATACATGGGATATTTGGTCTGGGACAACCCCTCGGAGAACTGCTTAAAAGCCTGGAATATAATTAACGGAACCAAGGAAAACGCCACCAAATCCAAATATGGCATGGCCAATTCCACCACTTCTGGAGGTTGCTTCATTAAATACATAAGCGGCTTGGCCAATAGAATAATCCCAAAAAGGGATATCCCCATTACTGTGCACAATAATAGCCCGTGCTTAAGAGCGCTTTTTCCTGCCCCAACATTGCCGGCCCCATCGGCTTCTGCTACCAAAGGCGTAATGGCCGTAGAAAACCCAATACCAAGGGACATGGCTATAAAAACAAAACTGTTGCCCAAGGAAACCGCGGCCAGTTCAGCAGTACCCAATTGGCCCACCATAATATTATCGGCAAACTGCACAAAGGAATGCCCCAACATTCCCAGAATAACTGGAAATGACAGGGATAAATTATATCGAAACTCCTTGGTATATTTCTGCAACAAAACGCTTTAATTTGAAGGGGCAAATATAAGGGTTAGCATTGGTTTTAGAACAATGGATTTATTCCATGTTCGGCATTAATTTCATGATCTCCCATAAATGGATGCAAAAAACCTATATCCATCTCCACCCGACGATCTGTTATATATTTCCAGGTTATTTTCCAAATATGTTGGTTTTATCACAGCAGCGCATGAATAGTATTTTAAAATGCAAAAAAAATACGCTATATTTAAGACTATCATGCAAGATGGAGATCAAAGAGCCTTTAATAAGGTATTTGATACGTCAATTGAAGGATAATCACCAACCAACACACTCTATTATTACGCCAACCTTTATATCGTTGTAAAAATCCCTTATATGGATAGAATTGAAAAATCTACAAAAAAAACCTATCTGATTTATACTGCCAGTATTACCCTTATAGTTTCTATTGCTGTTATAATATTTACCGAAAACCTAAATATTGCGAAATCGGATTTGCATTCCATAAATATAGCTGGCCGACAAAGAGTATTATATCAAAAAATAACAAAAGGTCTAATGGATTTTAGTGAAATCAAAGAGGCCAAATTGGCACAGGATAAGCTAAAAACCTTGTCTGGCCACCTTAGCGAATGGGAGACCAATCATGCATATCTACTAAATGCCAATAAATCAATAGGAGATTCGAGAATAGATTCCTTGTTCGCACTTATTGAACCCTATTACCAAAAGACAGTGATGTCTGTCAACAAAATACTTGACCAAACAGATCATGTAAATAATAGTCCATCGTTAAACATTGACGCCACTGTGGACAATCGGAATCGATATTTGGATTTTATAGATCCGATCGTTAAAGAATATGAACACAATTCCAATGCCCATTTCTCCTCCTTAAAATTTCTGCTCTATGCCCTTGCATCTGGTATAATCCTTTTCATTATATCCCTATTTTACTTTGTTATAGTACCCACAACCATCAGATTAAAAGAAAAATCACAAGCGCTGCTCACCACGAAAAACACCCTTGAGGATTCCTATAAAGAATCACACAGAAAAATGTTGGAAATAACTGCCCTAAAAGCTGATGTGGAGACCGAAGCGGAATACAAAAAAATTTTCATTGAAGAAGCCCCCAACGCCATTGCCATGTTCGATAACAACATGGGATTCCTAGCCGCCTCTAGACAATGGCGAATGGACTACAACCTTTTGGACAACAAAATTATTGGAAAATCCCTTTATGAAATATTTCCTTCCATAGATGAAAGATGGAGGAAAATTCACCTCGAATGCCTCGCCGGGGCTATTCACAATGAAGATGAGACCAAGTATACTTGGCCAGATGGAAGAGTGCAATGGCTTACTTGGGATATAAGGCCTTGGTACACTTCGAAAAAGGAAATAGGGGGAATATTAATTTATACCACAGACATTACCACTATAAAGGAAAAAGAAAAAGAAAAACTAAGGATAGAGCAAATCTTGGACAAAGCCAACCAAGTAGCAAGAATTGGTACCTGGGAAGTAAATATGATCAGTGGCAAAATCCACTGGAGTAAGGTAACATGTGAAATTCATGAGGTACCGCATGACTATGTACCTAAACTTGATACGGCCATAAACTTCTTTAAGGAAGGTGCAAGTAGGGAAAAAATTCAAAATGCAGTAAAAAATGCCATTGAAAAAGGCATCCCTTATGATGTGGAAGTAGAGTTGATTACCGCTAAAGGGAAAAGCCGTTGGGCACGTGCCATAGGACAGCCAGAAATGGTAAACGGCCAATGTGAAAGACTTTATGGGGTTTTCCATAACATCAATGAAATTAAAGTTTCGGAAAATGCCCTAAATAAAGCCAATGAAGAACTTACTGCCATTTTTAATGTGAGCCCCATTTCCATTATCGGAACCGACTTGAACGGTTTAATTACCCATTTTAATAAAGGAGCCGAAAATTTATTGCAATATTCAGCTTCCGAAATGATCGGGAAAAAGACTCCGGAAATTATACATCTGAAGGAGGAAGTAATAAGACATGGCAAGGTTTTATCCCGCTTATTCGGTAAAAATATTAGCGGATTCGATGTTTTTGTTGAACATGCAAGGAGAAATCATTTTGAAACCATGGAATGGACCTATGTACGTAAAGACGGTTCACAATTTCCTGTGCAATTAATAACAACTGCCATTAGGGACAAAAATGGAAAAATCAAGGGATTTTTAGGAGTGGCCACGGATATTACAGAACAGGTCAACAATCGAAAAAAATTAATAGAAACAAAAGAAAGTCTTGAAGTACTAACCAATAAACTTACCAATCAAAACCGACAATTAGCAGATTTTGCACATATAACATCCCATAATTTACGGTCACCGGTAGCCAACCTTCAAACCTTATCCGGTTTCTATAAAGATGCAGAGAGCGAGGATGAACGAAACGAATTATTTCAAAAATTTGAAGTTGTTATCGGCCATCTCGCCTCTACCCTGAATACCTTGGTCGAAGTTATTCAGACAAAGGACCAAAGTACAAAAGCCACTCAAGAATTGTCCTTTGAAAAAATTCTGACCAAAACCCAGGAAATCATATCGAGCCAGATAACACAATCCGGAGCCATCATAAAAAGTGATTTCTCAAAAGCCCAAAAGGTGGTTTATAACGATATATATCTCGATAGCATTTTTCTTAATCTGGTTTCCAATGCCATTAAATACAAATCCGAGGAACGAGTGCCGGAAATATATATCGAATCAAGAATTGAAGGTCGTAATACAGTACTAACGGTAACAGACAATGGACTGGGTATAAATATGGAAAAACATGGTCATAAATTATTTGGGCTCAACAAGGTTTTCCACAAACATCCGGAGGCCAAGGGGGTTGGACTATATATGACCAAAGTACAGATTGAAGCAATGGGGGGTTCTATTTCAGCTTCCAGTAAAGAAGGTGAAGGCTCCACATTTACGGTGATATTTTAATAAATTGGAGTCACTAAATACAAATATCTGGATTTAAAAAATAGACTTTGATGGATGATGCTACCAATAGGTGGTGTATAGTGTTGGGGATAGTATAAAAATCAAATGCTCTTGGCTTCCTCCCAGAAAACATCCATTTCGCCCAAGGTCATATCCTTTAAGGCCTTACCGCTTTCCTTGGCTTTGTTTTCCAAATATTGGAATCTTTTTATAAATTTCTTATTGGTCCGTTCCAAAGCATTCTCGGGATTTATATTTAAAAAACGGGCATAATTCACCATAGAAAACAAGACATCCCCAAACTCTGCCTCCATGGCATCCAACTTTCCTTCTTTCACTTCTTCCTGGAATTCCTCCAGTTCTTCCTGAACTTTTTCCCATACCTGTTCAGGTCTTTCCCAATCAAATCCAACTCCCGCCACCTTATCTTGGATACGATTGGCCTTGACAAGGGCAGGAAGACCATTGGGAACTCCTTCCAAAACACTTTTTTTACCTTCCCTCAATTTTATTTTTTCCCAATTCTGTTTTACTTCTTCTTCATTTTCGACCACAACATCCCCATAAATGTGTGGATGCCTATTGATGAGCTTATCACATATATCATTGGCTACGTCCGCTATATCGAAATGCTGGGTTTCACTCCCTATTTTGGCATAAAAAACAATATGAAGGAGTACATCTCCCAATTCCTTTTTAATCTCCTCCAAATCATTGTCCAAAATAGCATCGCCCAATTCATAGGTTTCCTCAATGGTCAAATGCCGTAGCGTTTCCATGGTTTGCTTTTTGTCCCACGGACATTGGGCCCGTAATTCATCCATTATTGTGAGTAGACGATCAAAAGCTTGTAATTGGGCTTCCCGAGAATTCATAAAGTTGACTTTTAAGCAAAAATACAAAGTCTCTACGGTTCCAACTATCGCATGTTCCGAGTTTTTTAGCTAACTTTAGTTCCTTACTTATCGGATCGAACCAATATGACCCACATAAAATCAATTCTTCCCCCTGCCGTTATTGGCGTTGACCTTATGTCTTGGGTTATAATAAAGGATTTGGAAGGGATGCAACACCATTGTGGATGGTCATGGATCCTTCGTCTTTTATCGATTGATAATATAATTTAATGAAACCATAGATACTTAAAAATCAAACCAAACAAATGAAACCTAAAACGAACCTAAAAAAAATAATATCAACTTCTTTGATCCTATTCCTTTTTGGACTGCTACCTGCACAGGATGTATTGCAAAAAGCCAATATTTTTCTTAACAGTTTATCCGAGGAGACAAAGGCCAAAACCCTATTTACTTTTGAGGATACTGAACGTTTTAATATGAATTACGTACCCATTCCAAGGGAAGGGGCCACCTTCCATGATTTTAACGAGACTCAAAAAAAGGCGGCACTGGACTTGTTAAGGGCCTCTTTGAGCGAAGAAGGGTATCGCAAGTCCCAGGAAATTATGGAACTGGAAAAGGTCTTGAGGATTATAGAAAATAATGATAACGATAAAATGCCCGATGGCAGACCAAGACGTGATCCGCTAAATTATCACTTTTGTATTTTTGGCAATCCATCCATGGACCAACCATGGGGGTGGCGCTTTGAAGGCCACCATCTTTCCTTAAATTTCACTTCCACCCACGGTGCCATTAGTTCTTCTACCCCTACCTTTTTTGGAACTAACCCAGGTATTGTGCGCAGTACGGAATACAAGGGCAAAGAAGTACTTAAAAAAGAGGCGGAACTTGGTTTTTCCCTTGTCAACTCCATGACACAGGAACAGTTAAAAACTACTTTGTATACAGATGTAGCCCCAAGCGATATTATATCATTAACCAAAAGAAAGGCAGCATCTGTGGAGCCTATGGGAATTTCATATTCAGAATTGTCCCAAATCCAGAAGAATACTATGATGAAACTAGTGGACCTTTATATTGAGAATTACGAAAGTGATTTTGCAGCCGGTTTTAAGGATAAAATATACAAGGCGGGAATAGAAAATTTAACATTTGCCTGGGCTGGAAGCCTACAGCCCGGAAAAGGACATTACTTCCGAATTCAAGGTCCTAGCCTACTCATTGAATATGACAATACCCAGAACAATGCCAACCATGTACACACAGTAGTTCGCGATCTGACCAATGATTACGGGGAAGACGTATTGAAGGCCCACTATGAAAAAGATCACAAACATTGATTTCAGAAAACATAACCTTACATATTACGGCATATAATAACAAGATGAAAAAAGTTATAAGACTAATTTTGGCATTACCCATTCTGTTTTCCGTATCCTGTAAATCCCTACAAACCTCTTTGATTGCCAAGGATGCCGAAGTACAATTGGTGGCCACCGACTATACATTTACCGAGGGGCCAGCAGTAGCTCCCAACGGTGATGTTTTTTTTACGGACCAGCCCAATGATCGTATTCTAAGATGGTCTGCAAAGGACAAATCCGTATCTGTATATATGGAGCCTTCAGGGAGGTCCAACGGACTCTATTTTGACCACCAAGGAAACCTATTGTCCTGTGCCGATGATAAAAATCAGCTTTGGCAAATAGATCCCCAAAAAAATGTCACAGTCCTAATCGATAATTTTGAAGGCAAAAAACTAAATGGCCCCAACGACCTTTGGGTGGATCCAAAGGGAGGTGTTTATTTTACGGATCCATTCTACAAACGTCCTTATTGGACGAGAACCCAACAAGAGATTGAACAACAGCGGGTATACTACCTTACGCCTGACCATAAGGATATACATATTGTTGCCGAGGACTATGTGAGGCCCAATGGCCTAATTGGCAATAAGGATGGTAGTCTTTTATATGTTGCGGACATAGGCGACAAAAAGACCTATTCATATACCATAAATCCCGATGGCAGCCTAAGTAACAAGACCCTATTTGCCGATATGGGCTCGGATGGCATGACCATGGACAACCAGGGCAATGTGTATCTTACCGGTGACGGAGTTACCGTATTTGCTCCAAATGGCAAACAAATTTTACATATCCCCATAGATCAAAAGTGGACCGCAAATGTGACCTTTGGAGGGAAGAACCAAAAAATCTTAATTATTACGGCCATGACTTCTTTGTATACCCTGAAGATGAACGTATCGGGGATTAGATAAAACCATATTTTAAAGAGATCCTTATTGAAAATTTACAACCTTGCCAATAAAGGGCCATATAGTGAGAAACTCTATAAAATGTGGAACTTGCGACAAACATTTAAAAAATAATTAATACTTGCCACAATGGAAAAAGGAATGATAAAAGTTAGCGTATTGTATCCCAACGGAGAGGGCAAAAATTTTGATATGGATTATTATTGCAACCAACATGTTAGTCTGGTTGGGGAATTATTAGGAGATGCTGTAAAGGCTGCAACCGTTGAAAAAGGAATTGGTGGAGCTATCCCTGGATCTGCTGCTACTTATGCAGCTATGGGAAATTTATATTTTGCATCGATGGACTCATTTCAGAATTCCTTTGGTCCCAATGCTGAAAAAATTATGGGCGATCTTCATAATTTCACAAATATTGAACCTATTGTTCAAATTAGTGAAGTAATGCTATGATTGGGCTAGGATGGTGCACCCTACTAGTTGTTTAATTGAAACAACTGCCCATACTTGATGCTAGTACTATTATTTTAGGAGTCGCCCTACCAAACCGTAAATAAGTAAAGAACAAAAAAATTGCTATTGTCATGTTGCTACCTATAGCATAGGGCCTGGATAAATGGAGCTTTGGGTATAGCGTTTTTGTCTGTTGAAGTTGGTTTGGAAATCTTATCTTTAGGATATCAATCAATTTACAACATGAAAAATATATTCCATTTACCTACACTTATAATCCTGCTATTATTTCTATGGGGGCCAGCAAAGGCACAATCGTCCCCCAATTCCAACCCTAAGGTTACATTAGCGGGTATTGACCGGGAACGACTAAATAGATACGATGAATTCTTAAAAAACGAAATAGAGGAAGGAAGGATTCCTGGAGCCGTTTCCTACATAATGCGGAGAGGGGAAATTGTGCACGAAGTGGCTTATGGATACAGCAGTTTAAAAGATAAAACTCCAATTCAAAAAGATCAATTGTTCCATATTATGTCCATGACAAAGCCCATCGTAACGGTAGCTTTTATGATGTTGTTTGAAGAAGGACATTTCTCCCTAACCGATCCGGTCTCCAAATATTTACCACAGTTCAAGGACCTAAGGGTAGCCGAGGATGTTGGGCAAGGTGCAAATGGCCAAACCCAACCTGCCAATAAGGAAATTACCATTTCCCATCTTTTGACACATACGGCCGGCTTTTCACATGGTCTGGGAGGTACAAAATTGGACAACGAGATTGCCAAAGCACTTTACTCAGAACCCCATAAGAATATAGAAAACAGAGTAAACACCATGATAAAAATGCCCTTGGTAGGGCACCCGGGCGAACAATGGTACTACAGTGCATCCCCGGATGTTCTATCGCTACTTATTGAACATTTCTCAGGGATGACCACTGCGGGGTTTTTAAAACAAAGGATATTCGACCCATTGGAAATGGAAGACACTGGGTATAATATATCCAAAGAGAATAAGGGAAGATGGATGCCCGTTCACCATATGGACAAGCAAGGAAATCTGATCAATTCCGCTGCACAATTACCTACAGAGGGCAATACTATTTTTGGCGGCACCCACGGCCTTTTTTCCAGTGCCCCCGACTATATGAAATTCTGTCAAATGTTGCTTAACAAGGGAGAATACAAAGGCAAACATTTACTGAGTCCCAAAACCGTGGATATCATGACCATGAACCAAGTTGACGACCTATACCAGGCGCCAGGGCAAGGTTTTGGGCTAGGGTTTGGGGTAACCACTAATGTGGCAGCCAGCAAAACCTTAGGTTCCGTTGGTCAATATTATTGGAGCGGTGCTTACTGCACCTATTTCTTTATCGATCCTAAAGAAGAAATGATTGTAATCCTTATGAGTCAACTACAACCTTACAGTAATTATTACGGGGAAAAAATGAGACAGTTGGTATACCAATCCCTCGTAAGGGAATACTAACCCATTTGTTAATTAAGAAGATTATTTCTATTCTTGGATGTTCTTTGAGGCAACTGTAGCAACGCTACCTTATGCAAATATTATAGGGATTTACAAGTGGTATGTTCACAATACGTATGGTTACATACCATCAAGATTAATACAACACCAACTAATTAGGGATATTCCCGTTAGCGAACAAGCAATGTCCCCGGTCGAAAATTATTTGTCAGGAACAATATTTATTATAATTTAATCCTTTAATTTAATTGAATTGAAAAAGCTTACTTATTTATTCCTTTCCATAACGCTCCTAAGTTTTGGCCAGAAGTCACCTGCCTTTCTAAATGAGGTGAAGGACATTCAGAAAAAATATGATTCCATTTGGGATTCTTCAAAGGAAACTATAGTATTTACAGGTAGTTCCAGCATTAGGATGTGGAAAAACCTGGAATCCATGTTTCCCGACCACCAAATAATCAATTCAGGTTTTGGTGGTTCCCAATCCTCCGATCTGAACCGGTATTATAAAGAACTTATATTACAATATAATCCTAAGAAAGTTTTTATCTATGAAGGTGATAATGATATTGCTTCCAAAAAAAGGATCAAAGATATTATAGCGAACACTAGGCAAATTGTAACGAAGATCAAGGACAGCAACAAAGCCACACAGGTGGTAATTATTGCAGCAAAACCGAGTATCGCCAGATGGAACCTAAAACGAAGATACCTTAGGTTGAACAGGGCCTTCGAAAAATTATGTAAGGAGGACAGTGGCATGGAGTTCGCCAATGTATGGGATGTGATGATGGACGGAAAACAAGTAAGAAAGGATATCTTTATAGGAGACGGACTTCATATGAACAGCAAAGGGTATAACCTTTGGTTCTCGGTCATCAAACCCTATATGAATTGACCCTAAGGATAGGAATAACCAAATAATACTAATACAATCAAGCTAAATGAAGAAATCAATTCTTATTAAATCACTGGTAGTGTTGATAGTTTTTACTGCTTTCGTTGCCTGTCAACAGGAAAAAAAGAAGGTAATCAATTTTCCAATGACAGATCTTAGTACGGAAAATCTAATTCCGAGGCCACTTAAGATAACGCCTACCAATAGTGCCTTTGGGTTGGATAAAAACACAATCATCTATACTTCCCAAAATGCGGCCGGCTTCCCTGAGGTGGGCAAATTTTTATCGGAAAAGATAAAATGGCAGACCGATTTGGACCTGGCAGTAAATTCAACCACCAAAGCTACCACCCAAAGGATTATTTTTATCAATCAATCGGACAGCACGGAATTTTCATCCAAGGAAGGTTACGATCTCTACATAAGCCAAGACTCCATAATCCTAAATGCAAAAACTGCCGAGGGTGCCTTTAGGGGCATTCAGACCCTTAGGCAAATTATTCCGGAGGTTAGTAATGACACCCTTTCCGAAAATAAGATGTGGTTGATCCCCACCGGTAAGATCATTGACTATCCGAATTTTGAATATAGAGGGTCCATGTTGGATGTGGCAAGACACTTCTTTAGTATAGATGATGTTAAGAAGTATATAGACGTATTGGCCTATTACAAAATAAACACCTTGCACTTACATCTGGCGGATGATCAGGGTTGGAGGATAGAAATAAAATCATGGCCCAAGCTAACAGAAATTGGAGGAAGTTCTGAAGTGGGTGGTGGACCAGGTGGATTTTACACCCAAGAGGAATATAAGGACCTTGTTGCCTACGCAGCTAAACATTTTATCACCATCGTTCCGGAGATAGATATGCCAGGACATACCAATGCGGCATCAGTGGCCTATCCCATACTAAATGGAAATGGCAAAACACCCAAAATTTATACTGGAACCGAAGTTGGCTTTAGCACTTTTGACACCCGTAAGGATACGGTTTACTCATTTATAGATGATGTAGTAAGGGAAATATCGGCCATTACACCTGGCCCGTATTTTCATGCCGGTGGCGATGAAAGCCATGTTACCAAGAAAAAGGATTTCATTTATTTCGTTTCCAAAGTGGACAAGATTGTAAAAAAATACGGCAAAAGAATGATAGGATGGGATGAAATTGTGCACGCGGACATAGACACCACTGCCATTGCACAGTTTTGGGCCAACGAAGACAATGCTAAACTAGCCGTGGAAAAGGGATTAAAAATAATATTATCCCCGGGAAAAAAGGCCTATTTGGATATGCAATATGATACCTTGTCCAAATACGGACTGCATTGGGCGGGTTATATACCTGTGGATACCGGATATGTTTGGACCCCTGAAAGATATGTACAGGGAATTAATAAAGAAAATATTTTAGGGGTTGAAGCCCCGTTATGGTCCGAAACAATAAGCAATATGGACGAATTGGAATATTTGGCATTTCCTAGGATGATTGGTTATTCCGAACTAAGCTGGAGCATTGAAGAAAACAGAAATTGGGACGATTATAAAGTAAGATTGGGCAACCAGGCGCCCTATTTGGACAAAATGAATGTGAAATACTACCCTTCCAAACTAATAGATTGGAAAAAGAGCAAGTATACCTACAAAACTATTAATAAGGACTAAATATTCACTGAACAATACTAGCGGCTATAATCTATAAATTTAATATATTGTAAGGCCCTAATTATCAGTGCTTGCCTGTTTAGCTATTTAACCCAACTTAAATACTGAACATATGAAGGCCCTTATTTTAGTAATTACCCTGCTTTTGGGACAGTTGTGCTATCCCAATTTTAATAACGATTCAATACCCAAAGCGGAGGTAGCTACAACCATGCAAAGTGTTACCATAAATGGCAGCACCATCTATTTAACGGCAAAGGCCGGTACTTTTGAGGTAAAGGATGAAACCAACAAGCCTATTGCCTTAATGGGTTTCACCTATTATGCCAAGGATTCCAAAAGAGGATTGGCAACGCAAAGACGACCAATTGTTTTCGCGTTTAACGGTGGTCCCGGATCTTCCTCTTTTTGGTTGCACATGGGTATTTTGGGGCCCAAAAGAATTGTAGTGGACGACCCAAAACCAACCCCTGCCGCCCCCTACAAAATTGTTAACAACAACTACTCTATTCTGGATATAGCAGATCTGGTAATGATCGATCCCGTAGGGACCGGTTTAAGTATTCCAACAGGAAAAGCCAAGTATAAAGATTTTTGGGGGGTGGACCAGGATATCCGTAGCCTTTCTTTGTTCATAACACAGTTTTTAATACACAATGACCGCATGAACAGCCCAAAATTTCTATTGGGCGAAAGTTATGGAACCTTTAGAAATGCGGGTCTAATGAATACTTTGCTCAACCAAGGTGTTGCGATGAACGGAGTTATCATGGTATCCGCTGTTTTTGACTTGCGTACCCTGTTGTTCCCTCCCAATGACGACCTGCCCTATATTGTTCATTTCCCCACTTATGCAGCAACAGCTTGGTATCATAACAAAATAGCGGATAAACCAGAGAATGTATACGATTTCCTTGAGACAGTTAGGTCCTTTACCGAAAACGAGTACACTCCCGCCCTTTTTAAGGGAGACGGACTTTCTGAAAATGAAAAAAGTAATATTGCATCAAAATTGGCCTATTACACTGGTACGGATACCAACTATTGGCTGAAAGCCGATCTAAGGGTTACGGCAAGCGAATTTTTTGCTGAATTCTTAAGGGACCAAGGTGAAATAATTGGCCGGTTGGATTCTCGCTTTACTGGAATAAACGAAGATCTCTTGGCCCAAGTGGGCAGTCATGACCCACAAAGCCTTGCCATTTCCCCGGCCTATATTAGTGGATTTTTAGATTATTTTTACGGCGACCTAAAAGTAAACAAAAACCTACTATACTCCATCACTGCCGGCAGAAGGGACGGATTTAAATGGGATTGGTCCCACAAAGGGAATGAAAGATGGGGTACTACTGCCGCAATCAACACCGGGATTGACATGGCCACTGCCCTATCCAGAGATCTTAACATGAAGGTCCTGATCTTAAATGGCATCTATGACCTTGCCACTGTTTTTTATGGTGTAGAACACAGCATCAATCATTTGGGCCTTAAAAAGGAGATCAAGGATAATATAATTATGGAATATTATGAGGCCGGACATATGATGTACACCCACAAACCTTCCATGGAAAAATTCAAAAAAGACGTATCCACTTTTATCCTTAACACCTCAAAATAATACTTAGGGAATCGTCCAAATAAAAAGGCCAAAAGATTTTAAATTAACCTGAAGTCTTATTTACTTGGACGATACCAACCTATTTCCATTCAAAATCCCCTTTTTCAATAGTCCAATCATTTCCAAAGAATCCAGCGCATTTTACTGCAGAAGTTCCTTGGGTCAAAACGGTTTCATCAAAAAGCAGCAAATCTGGAAAAGTAGTTCCGTTTACCAAATAATGGTTGGCATAGGCCGCTTTCATGCCAAGAATTCCCGTTGCAGTTACCACTCCAACACTGGCCACATCACTATCCGCTCTCGGAACTATAAAATACAGTCCCCAGTTGTTACCACTGATACTTCTGCTTCCAAAATTTAATTTATTATTGAATACTTGAACCGGACTATCTTTTAACAATTTGTCCCATGCGTCATTATTGTTTTTATTACCATACACAACAACATTTCGGTTAGGATAGTCCTTCAGGGAAAAATCGGTATCCGCAACCAATTCAATATTGCCATTGGCCTTGTACCAAAAGGTATCCGCATCAAATCTTGCCTTATTGTAATACCAATCATTTTCGGCTTGTGACCCTTTGGTTGCATAAACAAAAACCACGTCGTTTCTAAAGGCATCCTTAAAGCCTCCATATCTATGGGGTCCTTTTTCTTTTAAAGTGGGTTTGTCCACTATTTTCCATTCCCCGTCCAATTCCTTAAAAAATGTACTTTTTTTAACAGGAATTTTTACAGCCAATCCGTTAATTTCAATATTATTGATATCCCCTGGCAATTGGGTAAAATCTATTTCCAACAAGGACACATTTTTGGTATCTACTTTAAGAACGGTATCCCATGAGAAATCAAATGAACTAACCTCAAAAGGAATCTGTTGCTGATGGATAGCAATAAAATGTGAGGATGCAGATACCCCCGGAGAACCTGTACTAAACTCCAATTTTTTAATATCCTTGGCCTGAGGAATGGTCCGTTGTTTAAATAAATTAAAAATTGGTTCCCAATCCACACTGTGGTCTCCATACCAATGGGTACCACCTGGATATTCATAATAGGTGAAATCTGGATGGAATTGCCCCAAACGCTCTCTCATATCACGGGCAATTGAAGTTGGAACCACATTATCCTTTTCACCATGCAGCACGTACACCCCATGATGCAGATAATTTCGAATCAATTTTAGGGTTCTACTAGGTGTTCCAGCCCTTTCCACAATATTTTCTACCGCATTAGGAACATATTCTGCCGTCATACGTTCGAACATTTTAGGAGTAATTCCATATCGGTTTCTTTGTTCCTCGGTAAGTTCGGCTATTCTCTCGGACCGTCCTCCTCTGTACAACAGCAAATCCGGATATCCGGCACAGGGCGCAATAGCAGCAAAATGATCGGGGTATGTAGCTCCCAAATACCATGTTCCATGACCGCCCATTGAATGCCCGGTCAAATAAATTTTACTATGGTCTGGTTTAAAGAGTCTTTTGCTCTCTGCCAGCACTTCCAAGGCATCCAATCTGCCCCAATCCTCCCAGGCAAATCCAAATGGCCGTCTATTGGTTGGGGCAACCAAATTCCCCCAATCTTTTTGTTTATAGGCATTGGCCTGATTTACCGCCTCAACAGAAGCCCCGTGCACTGAAAGAAAAAGTGCCGTACCCTCCTTATAGCCACTTTTGTTCGGAGCTACACTATAATATTGTACACTTTTATCTATATCACTTATAAAAGTTCTCTTATGATGCTTATATTTCGATTTCACGTTTAAAGTCAAGGTTTCGGCAGAAACCTGCTGTCCATTGCCATGTAGCAATTGTAGATCAACATTTACCTTTTCAAGGTTAGTGTCCAAGGGGGACGAAGGAATGGAAAAAGGGACCTTATAGACCGTGAATGGTGGAATGTCCATAACCTGACTTTTGAGTTCTTTCCCATTCACCTTGGCCACAATGGCGTGCTTCCTGACCCACTTATCAGAAGCATTTATAATCCTTATGGCGGCCTTATATTCCATATCCTCCTCCAATAAAAGATCTGGAACAGTTACATCGCGTGTAGTAAATTGTACCTCGGCTTTAGGCTCCAGTATGCGTGCCCGGATCCTAGGAAAACGACCTACCTTTAAAACAATACTATTGATCCCTTTTTTTAACCTCATGGGAATTAGGTTCCAACCAAAATCGTAGTGATCGCCTTCATATGGATATCCGTTAATGGATGCCAAGGAATGTCCGGAAGCTTCAAATAGAACCGTTTTTTCAGATCCCGAATTATAGGTAAGATATACGTAGCCCGATCTTAGTCCCCTACCCGAAAAACTATTGGTACTATCTACCTTTATTGCTGTCCATTTTATTTCATTTCCCGAATAATCAATATCAAACACCTCCCCATCCGAAACTTTTTTCCCAGGGTTCATCAGGAATTGATCAAAAACCGGATCCACAGGAAATGTGGACGATTCAAAACCGAAACTGGGTATGGTCAAAGCGAGGGCTTTGCTGAATATATGGACCACCTTTCCTTCATGGATCTCCTCCACCTTTTCCTTTCCGAAATACTCCACAATATTTCCTGTTCGTTGTTGCCCGATCAGAAAAAAGGGGAGGACAAGGAGCATTACAAAAACAATAGCACTTTTCTTATAAAATTTAGCCATGATAAAACTTATTAAGGAATTAAAACATTAATTTCCATAATTAGTAGGCCGCTGCCCAACAATTTAGACCAATAACAAATGCCCGAAGCTAAATGGAGAATAAATGTATAGTCGGGGCTATTGCCCCACTCAATACTGGAGGAAAAAACTAAAATATGGGATATAAAAAAACCTTCGTAAACGAAGGTTCAATTCATATAAATATATTAAATCTATTCTGCTTCCTTGGAAGCCTCTTCCTTTTCTTCCTCGTCCGCAAATTCCGTAATTCCATGCTCATGTAATAAATTATACCACTGAATGATTTTTTTGATATCACTGGCATAAACCCTGTCCTCATCATAGTTGGGCAGCACCTCGAACAAATATTCTTCCAATTTAATCTTGTCGTCCTTATGGCTTACCGCTGTTTTTCCTCCCTCTTCCTTTTCTTTAATCTTTTCGAAAACCACTTTTAATGGCACTTCCTCCTCCAAGGTATAGATTGCAATCTCAGATAAGACACTTACATTGTTTTTAAAACTTACGGTAACTTTTTTCCCATCCAACAAGGATTCGGCCACAAAACCTGAACGGGTTTGCGTTAATAATTTAAAAAGTCCCGGCTTACCCGCAATTGATAAAATTTTATTTAAACCCATCTGTTATTTTAGTTTCAGCGGCAAATATGCTACTTTTTGTTTATAATAGAAATAGTTTTAACGTGCTTTTTTTATGTTGGGAAAACGCATTCTATATTCCACCTTTATTTTTCCTTTGGAAATATTGGCCAACCTACCCTTTAAAAGACGTTTTTTTAAGGACGATAATTTATCGGTAAACAATATACCCTCTATATGGTCATATTCATGTTGGATTACCCTGGCCAAAAGACCATTATAGGTTTCCTTATAGGATTTAAAATTCTCATCCAAATAGGATATGGTAATGGTATCTTTTCTAGAAACATCTTCCCTGACATCCGGAATACTAAGACAACCTTCGTTAAAGGCCCATTCCGTACCGGTCTCCTCCTCAATACGCGCATTGATAAAAACTTTCCTAAACCCTTTTAATGCACTTTGTTCTTCTTCCGTAAGATCGTCGTCATCCGCAAATGGAGTGGTATCCACTAGGAACAACCTAATCGGCAACCCAATTTGGGGAGCGGCCAAACCTACACCATTGGCATTGTACATAGTGTCCCACATATTGGCCACCAGTTCTTCAAATCTTGGAAAATCCTTGTCTATATCATCCGCTACCTTCCTTAGTACCGGGTCTCCATAAGCAACTATTGGTAAAATCATACTACTATTTTCTATTTAAATACGCCTGAAGGAT